>Ga0182027_10000131_pt1 | contig 117978 bp, 91 predicted proteins | sample 712E1DmetaG_FD_121300 | JGI IMG/M metagenome (GOLD analysis project Ga0182027, IMG submission 121300) | Permafrost microbial communities from Stordalen Mire, Sweden - 712E1D metaG (Illumina Assembly) | ecosystem: Environmental > Terrestrial > Soil > Wetlands > Permafrost | place: Sweden...
AAGGCAATTAAGGAGCATCGCGGGGTTGCGGGCCTTTGCCTGCTGCAAGATCCAATAGGAGTACCCGCGCGCATAATTCGGATTTGCCAATTCGGCGCGGGTCCGCGCATGGCTGGCCGCTGCTCCGCAGGTGGAATTGACGTCGCCCCCGATTTCGACTTTGATGTTCTGCATGCCTGCGCCGAAGTTCGGTTTGAAAAGATAGTCGAGAATGTCGCTGCGATACGGTTCCTGGTAATCAAGGAGCAGGCGTTCTGAGCCGGCGACGCCGCCGACCCCTTCGAAAACCCGCCCGGTCGAGGCTCCGTCGATGGTGATTTGCGTCTGAGAAAAGAGCGTGCTTGACCAAATGATAATCGTCGTGAAAAATATGGATACGTTCCCGAAAGCTGCGGCGTTCTTCTTGCCTGTAGCCAGAACCCCGATGTTTTTTTTTCCGCATTGCAATGTTTTCATCACTGCTCCCTTTCTAACCCACCTGCTTCGCCGGTGGGTCGGTATGGTCAAGAATAATTTCTTATTTGAAAACTATCAGCGCATCGGGATATTTCTGACTCATAAAGCAAAGCTTGATATAATCGGCACTCATTGCCTTGGTCATTATCCGGACCTCGTCGATTGCGCCGTTAAAAAAGCAGCCCGGCCCATCGGATGTCAGTGATGCCCACCTTTTTCCCGGCATTTTTCCAATGGTCACGTCGGCAATGGTTGTTCGGGGCTCATTTTTCGGAGCGAGCCATGACACACTGTCAACCACGCATTTTCCGTCTACGTAAAGGTACTGACGAGTTCCTTGCCTCACGCCGACAACATATTTCCATGCCCTTTGTGTTGCCGGGGCCAAAGTTCCTTGCCAGCCACTCAAGGTATGGAATTCGTCGAACTCCCAATTGTTTGTCCTGGTTTTCAAAGCGTATTGACAGTTGTCTTTGGAAATAATGGTCATGTCGTTCGCGTACACCGAATCCGTCGCCGGCGCGTAGTCAAGCGTATCGGCATAGACCCAGGCGCAAAGCGTGTAAAATCCATTCTCGGGAAAATTCAATGCACTGTTTGCAGTGCCCTTCATCGAAATCGAGTTCGCAATTCCGTCAAATTGATATCCCATCCCAATCGTTCCCTGCGCCGGAATTGGCGCCGTGTCCGACAATGTCCCGTCATAATGGTTTGCCGTAGCGTCAGGTATGATGTTGTTGACGGCTTGTCCCATGTGCCAGACTCCTCCAAACCCGTTCGCCGTATCGAACACCGCCGTGCTATTCGACAATGATACGGTCGCTGAGCCCGTCGAAGCGCCCCATTGCATAGTGATATAATGCGAACTGTCGTTCCCGAAGACGGTATCGACCTTTAGCCAGATTTCCGCCGAACCTTGTGCTGCATCCCATCGCTCGATTTCATAAGGAAGCGATGTACCGTCTGATTTAGCAAAGCGAATGTCTTCCCCATTGCCCAATGCCTGGCTGAAATTGAAGTTGCCCGCATTTAATCGAACGAGCACGGGAAAGCCATACACAGTACCCGTGATGTTTGCGCCAGTGTTGGTTGTATTGAGAAAAACATTTCTCGAATGCCACCACACTCCCGGCATCGGGGTCGTATCGGCAGGAGCAACGACAATACTCTCAAAGTTCTTTTCCAAAGATAACGATGAGTTGACAAGTCGAAGTGAATATGCTCCGCGAGGAATGCCGGACAGTAAAAATCGTCCGGTTTGCGGATCAGGCCGGATAGCGCGGTCGAGGCCGTAAACCTGGACATACATATTTTGCGCGCTGGCAATACCAACTGTCCCGGAAATGGAGCCTGTCGCTTTGAGCGTATCCGTGCCAAGATTTATCGAATCGGAATCTTTCAAAACCTGGAACGACATACGAACCGCTTTTCCCTTTTCATCGTTGACTTCAATACAATAGCGCCCGGTATCAATGGAATCAACATGAAAATGCCCAGCCTCATCGGTTGCAATGTCTAGTTGGCTTATGGACTTTTTTTGCAGACCCGCGGCAGCCGTATCTTTTAGAAATGAAGCGCTTCTCAGACGAACCGTTGCGGCCTGTACCGGAGTTTCCGCGATGTCATACACAACCTTGCCGCTCACGGCGCATTTGGCATTGCCGGAATTAACGCTCGTTCCGCTGGTAATCATGGGAGAAGAGCATTGCAGGACAGAAATCAGAAAGAAGGAAAACGCCGTAAATAGAATTGTATGTTTCACGACTGCCCCCTCCTTCGATCGGGATCGGACAAAGGGAACAAGGCTATCTGCATCTGGTATACACTATCAGCCTCGTTGTCGCAATTGGCGATCTGTGCTATTTCCTCCCGGAACCGTTTGATGCGACTCACGATTTCTTCATAGTTCTTCTTCGATATCCCTAAAGTCACTCCTGATACATTTCTTTTGTCCTTTGGCAGGTCCTGGAGCGCTTGCCCGGTGAGCCGGGTACAGGCCAGGTAAAACTTGACAAGGGAAATGCTGTTCACTTCGGAATCTGTCGTAAGCGCCCGTTCGGTTATCCGATATATGCCATTTTCATCCTTCCGGACTAACCGCAATTTTTCCAACTGGCGTACGGAATCTTTTGCTTGTTTTGGTGTGGCCTGGGGGTAGAGTTGTTTGCCCAACCATGCATAATCGTCTTTGAACTCACACATATCTAGTATGGCGCGAACAGCCAGATGGCGCCACTCCGAAAAAAGCTCCAGCTGGCTCCGGTCAAGGTGAAGCGTTGCCTTAATGTTTTTTTCCGGATTTTCTGTTATAGACAGCTGCTCAAAGTAAAATTCCTTTTCGCGCGGGGTTTTGGCTTGATTTAGGCATACCAGATTTTCGAAAAACCGGCCCTCTTCAGGCGAATGGCCGATGGCATGTGAAATCTTGAATGCGCTGCTGCGAGAAATATGCTTATCTTTGTGAATAACCCGGTAAATAAAATCCTTTGATTTAAACCCTATCTTATCGGAAAAAAGCCTGTAGGAAAAAAAGCCGGCCCGGACCTTTTGCTCCTCATAGTAATCGGATAGGTATTTTCTGAAATCTGTATATTTATGGATATCTGGCATTTCTTCTCCTCCCAGCAATATAATCAAAACAATACGTAATATAGCTATTTTTTAGACAAATTTACTATTTTTGGTTGTTTATAAGACAACGATACAGGTCAGGTATCAACCCGGCAACGCTGTGGCGCAAAATGAAGGAAGGGTAGGAAATAAAGCGGCCCGTTTCAGAACGGGCCGCACATCACCGCACCGCTACCGGGACGTTCCGCCGTTAGCGACAAAGGGCAAACTCATGCTGACGCCGTCGGGCGCGACGTATTTGACAAGGTACACTCCGCGCGGCAGACCACACAGCTGCTTTGCAACATTCTTCTCCGCATGCCTCAGAAGGATTTCGCCGTTTGTCGAATAGACCGTCACGGACCTGCGGCACTTTGACGCATCTGTCAAAAGGCTGGCCTGCGAAAGCCTTACCGGCGCTTTGCCGGCAATCGTCCCGACCGTCAGACCGGGAAGGTTATTCAGGATAATCGTATCCCTCGCGACAGGCTGGCTGTTGACATATCCAACGGCATACAAAACATTGTCTTTGACATTTGCGGCGTTCCACTCGAACCGGGTGTTTCCGAGCTCCCCGCCCGTGCGCGCCCGCTTGCCGAATGAGGTTTTCCCGTAGTCGTTGAAGAGCTCCACGCTGTCGCAATTGCTGTATGCCCAGATATTTTTTGCGCCCGGCGCGGTCCAGCGGTTGAGCCAGGTATGAGAGACGATGTAAACCATGGGAGCGGTCGCGCCGCTGGTTTGAAAACTCTTGTAGAAATAGTACGCGTCCTTGGGTTTCCGGTCATGGGTGAAAATGCCTTTTTGATTCATATAATTGATGGTGTTTGAATTAGGCGCGATGACACGGTCCGCCCGGGGAGACGCGAAATCAAAGGCGATCCACAAGCAATGACCGGGACACACGGAGCTCACGGTCTCAGCCTTCGAAACCTTGTATTCCAGCAGCCTGCACTGGTACTCCTGGCTCCAGTCGTCCAGGACGCCGGTTTCTTTATGAACATTGATATCGGCATCGGCGCCATATTCGCCGATGATCGACGAAGGGTTGTAGTCGGTGTAAACGCCGCCGTACCAGCCGTTCCAATCCTGGGGCGAATAAACGTCCACCAGCGAGTGGTTGGAGGTATACAGCCAGTTGCAGCCGGTCGTCACGCGCGTGCTGTCAAGAATGTGCGCCTGGGCATCCAGCCCGGTTATCATCTGGTTTGAATAGGCTTCGGTAAGCGGGTCGCCGTTCTTGCCCACATCCTGGTCCGATTCGTTCCCCATTCCCCACACGACAACGCTCGGGTGATTGTAGTTCTGCCTGATCATTTCGGTGAGCTGCGACAGGACATTTGTCTTAAATCCGGCATTGGTGGAGATACACACGGTCATGGGAATTTCGAGCCACACCATGATTCCCAGGGAGTCGCAGGCGTTCATGACCGACTGGTCTGCGGGATAGTGGGCGTGACGCATAAAATTGAATCCCGCGGACTTGATGAGCGCGATGTCGTACACGCTCTGGTCATTGGTGAGCGCGTAGCCGTATCCGGCGCGGTCCTGGTGGCGGTTGACTCCCCGCAGAAAAAGGTTCTGGCCGTTGAGCTTGAAGGCTGCGCCGTCCGAAAGCTGGTACCATCTGAAGCCGAGCTTGTTCTCCACGCGATCGTTCTCCACGCTATTGACAAGCGCAATTGACCGAACCGTGTACAGATACGGGGCCGACGGCGACCAGAGGTGCGGAGCGGCAACGGAGGCGCTGGTCTGGACAAACGTGACGGTCTGGCCCGCCGGGATGCTCTGGGAGGATTGCATGCTGGTGACCTGTGCGCCGGTCGCGTCGAGCAGAAGCGTCTGCAGCAGGACCGTTTGGGCGGCTGCGTCGTAGTTATGGACTTCCGACCGTACCTTGACAAGGGATGATGCAACCGACACGTTCGGAGTGGACTGGAAGGTCGCTTCGATCTTGATCTTGTCGGTGATGATCAGGGACACGTCGCGGTAGATGCCCCCGTACACGCCGTAATCGTAGCTTGTCGGATACGTGCCGAAGGGGGAAAACATCCAGGGCGCGACCGTGGGGTCGTTGGCGCTGGTCACCCGTACCGCCAGGACATTGTTCTGGCCGAATTTTACCGAAGCGGTAATATCAAAAGTAAATGACGTGTAGCCGCCTCGGTGCTGGCCGATGCTGTCGCCGTTGACCCACACCGTGGCGACCAGCGCCGCGCCTTCAAACTCGACAAAGACCTTTCTTGCGCTGTTTGCGGCATCAACGGTGAACGTCGTGCGATACCAGGCCGGACCCCGGTACTGGCTCGGGCCCTTGAACATGTCGTTATTCACGCCGTCAATACCGCCGTTGAAATCGTGCGGCAGCTTGATGGTCGTCCAAGCCACATCATTGAAGCCGGCGACCTGGGCGCCAGCCACATCCTGTTTAATGAACTTCCAGCTCAAGCCGCTGATTGAAATTTTGTCGCGCGCCTGGACGCTGCCGAAAAAGACGGCCGACATGACAACGCCTGCAACCAGCAAACGAGAATAACGGTTTGATGCGATCATGAAATTTTCCTACTGAGAATGGGTGAAAAGAACCTATGCCGGGCCCGTGGGCCCTTTGGATTTACCTTCCACCAATAAATTACTGTTCTTTCCCATAAAACGTATGGACAAGAACACCTAATATATGTCTGTTTCTCACATTGTATCGTGGGCAATCACGAAAAACAGCAGGCTATGCCGCCTCGGTGGCCTTTTTCAACTCGCGCACCTTGTCGAAGAATTCCGCCAAGCTCATGTCTTTCAAAAAGATCATACCGCGTGCGGCCCGCAGCCGCGGATGCGGATGCCTTAGGAAAAAATCCCTGCCAAGGCATGTCTTGATCATCTCGTACTGTTGCACCTGGGTTTTCTGCGCCAATTCCGAAAACGGGCCGTCGTATTCATGACTGGGAAACGACGCAGCGCTCTGTGATCCGAAACAATTCATGAATGCCGTGTGAAGCAGGGAAAGCGTGTTCAGCGATACCGGCACCATGCAATCCGCTTCCGCGGGTTTGAAGCGATACCAGACGTTGCGGTATCCCCAGATCCGCATGCCTGACGCGCCGGATTCCTTGTCATACATCCTGACCGCTTCCGCCACTGCCTGCAGCGCCTTGTAATGCGTGTCAGGCCCGCTTCCCTCAGGATCAAACGCCACCGAAACGATGTCCGGTCTGATCTTCTTTATCATGCCGAAAATCGGAATCACGTCCCGTGCGACTTGCGGTTCCTCTGAAAAAATGTCTCCCTGGTAAAACCCGAGCCGGAGCGCATGCACGTCGCGTGCCTCGATACCGAAATAGGCCCACAGAAGCTCCGCTTCCCACTCGCGGACCGTGCCTTTGAGTGTCTGCACGTCGGGCGGGTCCTTTGCCCCGGGATACTGGGTTGACAAGTACTCATCAAGGCTTCGGACCTTGAGCCGTATCACCGTGAGGTCCTCGGTGCCGTGAACGTCAATCAGGTTCCGCATCAGGCGCCGCGCCTCGGCCTCGTCCTTTTTCTCCGTGCTGCGGCCTGCGCTTCCGTCAAGGAACAAATACACGTCTTCCATCCTGCCTTGCGCGTTTGCTGCGGAGAAATACCCGTCCCTGAAAAGCTTTAGGAAGGAATCGCGCTCCAGGCATGCGCTCAGCTTCTTGACCATGGACAGGAAATACTGGTTGGTCACGGACGTGAAGCCCGAGGTGAGGTTTGCGAAGTGGTGCCGGTTGGTCGGGTCGCGCACCAAATGATAGATAAGCGAAAGATAGCCGAGCATGCCGTCGTCCTGATGCGGCTCGGTGTGCAAAAAGGATTTTCCGGACACCGTGGCGATCCCCTTGTCGATTTTGGCAACGATGCGCGCGTATGCGGCCTGCGAAAACTCGGCGTGCGTTGCTTTGGTTTTGGCCAGCAGCTCCGAGGACAAAGGCGAGCGCTCGAAATCTTCCTTTGTCAATTCCGTGAGCGGACGGTTCAGGGACAATGAAAGCCCGATCACGATATCGTCCGCGGTTTGGGCGTCGATGGTTTCACGGCGCTTCAGCGCTTCGACGCGCCGTTGCGTCAGCATGGAGGCAAGGCCGCTTGTCACGTAAAACCTCGCGTGTTTCATGTCCTGAAGAAACGATGCAGGATAATGCGGATGTTTTTTCTCCTCAACCGCGCTTCTCACCACGCCGACCTTGCTGTCCCCGGCAGCGCTGATAATCACCGTCGAGCTCGGGTTAAAGGTGATCGTGGAAATGCCGATGGTGATGACGAGCCGGGTGCGGGAAATCTCGATGCCGCCCAGGTCGGTGGCGGCCGCGGCCTGGGTCTCGTAATTCGTTCTTGTCAACCTTGTGACCGAATAGGCGCTCGACCCGCGCACGTTGAACGCGATGTGGCCGTCCGGGCCGATGCCGCCGAGGAAAAACCCGATGCCGCCCCGGTCGCGAATCTTCGTCTCGTAGTCCATGCAAAACTCGTCCACGCGGTCGATGATTTCCTTTTGCAGCCGTTCCTGGTCGGACTTCACCTGCCGAAATCGGAGCGAAAGATCGATTTCGCCTTTAGGAAACGCTGTTTCCATAGTGATGCCCTTGGGCAGGCCGAGCGATGTCGCATCGATCAAGAGCGCCTTGGCAGGGTCAAGGCCAAAGCCTTTGATATAGAATTCCCGGACATAATAGTTGAAGCTGTTATGCTGGGCCGCGTTCATGGGATAAAATTCGTCGATCTGGACAAACGGCAATTCCTTCATGTCGGGTTTGCGCGACCCGTCGATGCCGTACTGGGCAAGAAGGTCCTGGATGACCTGTGAGTCCCACCGTTTGAGAATTCGGGTCGTCCACTTGATGAACATCTCAGGAGTCTTGCCGGTCGGCAAAGAAATGACGCCGCCCGGGTTCTTAATGACCCATTCGATGAACCGCAGCGCGGTCAGCTTGCCCAGCATGGGAAAATTGTCGACCTCGATGACCGCGATCTTCTCGGTCGGTCCGTACATGATTTTGCGGCCGATCCGTGCAAGTTCTTCTTCTTCGACAACCGATGTCGTATCATAGGTTCGCATTTTTATCACACCTTTTTTCGACTGGATAAAGGCCTGATTCCCTATTCGCACTGCTCGCGCGTTTATCCCGGAATCTTACGGATAAGTATACAATAATTACCTTCGGTGTTCCTTGGAACCGCAAACGTCATTCCTTGACCTTGCAGGTCATCGTATCCAGCCTGATCTTGATAATCAGGATCTTTGCAAGCGATTCTTTGGGGTACTCAAACGACTCGTTTGAATAATGACGCATGATCATTGACAACGCGTCCCGCTTCACGGCCGTATCGTCCACGAGCGTTGCCGTGCCGAACCCCAGCACGCTTTCATAGCGCATGGTCCAATCGCATGCCAGCGGTGCGGCGACGATTTCGGTTCTGCCTTCGAATTCCACGCACACGGCGGGGTTGTTCCCGATGATGTCCAGCTTTCTGCCTTCACGGGCGCAATGCGCATATACGGTCTTATCAACGTAGCCGAAATTCAAGGGCACGATATACGGGCTTCGGTCATCACAGAACGCACAGCGGCAGATCGTTGCTCCTGCGATGATGCGCTCCATCACCGCGTTGTCCGTGATTTCCCTGTCGCGCCGCCTCACGATATCCACCTGTCAAGCAATTTCGCGGTCAGGCCGTTGGCGACCCCGGACAAGGCCACGGTATCCTGCCTGATTTTTTCGGCAGGATGAACATACTGCGCCGGTACAAGCTCGCTCCCGCAGTTAGCGATGAGCCCTTCAACGCTTTTCTGCGTCGCCTCAATATGATATTGGAGGCCGATTACCCGGTCTCCGAACATGAACCCCTGGTTCTCGCATCCTGCGCTCGAGCTTTGCAGAATAGCGCCAGGCGGAAGGCCGAACGTGTCGCCGTGCCAATGAAAAGCCATGTATTCCCGCGGCAGCGCGTCGAACGGCTTTTTCACCGATATTCCTTGAGCCTGGACAACCGGGAGCCAGCCGATTTCCTTGTGCGCGTTCTTCGTCACTTTCGCGCCCAGAACATCGGCGACAAGCTGGGCGCCCAGGCATATGCCGATCACGAATTTCCCGTTGTCGATTGCCTTCGTGATCGCCTGTTTTTCAGCAGCAAGCCACGGGTATTTGTCGTGTTCGTAAATATTCATGGGGCCGCCCATGACGACAAGCAAATTGAAATCGAAAACCGCGCCCGGATCTTCTCCGGCATGCAAAAGAGTCCTGGTAACGGAATGTCCTTTTTGCCGGGCCCATGTCAGGACAAATGCGGGGTCCTCAAAACCGATATGCTGGAAGTAGTGAATATTCATGTAAAACTCTCGCCCTCGCGTAGAAGTGGAAATGTCCAAAAGAAAATATATCGAGCCTGGATTATTCATGGAAGCCACCGCGCGAGTCCTTCTTTATATGATTGCTTTTCGCCGGTGCAGAGTTCATTTTTTTCTTGGATCCCTACCCCCATCAAGGAGGCCGGCCATGTTCGCAAAGCGCGCGGTAAAGAGAATCCACCTTGTGTATTACCTTCTGGTATTCGATGCCAAAGCGGAAAAGCTGCTCGGCCACGTCGTGGACATCACCACCGACGGCATGAAACTCATGAGCAAGGACCCCATAACTCCCGGAACAGTCTTCCAATTCCGCATGGCTTTGCCTGATGAGATCGGGTCCAGCAAGGAGATCAACTTCGAGGCCAAGAGCGTGTGGTCGAAAAGTAACCTGTATTCGGATTTCTTCGGAACCGGATTCACCTTTGAGAAAATATCGGACGAGGACGTCGCCATTATCCGGAAGCTGATCGACAAGTTCGGCTATTGATCCGCCGCCTGCGGGCAGGACGGCCGGATCACTTTCATTCAAGAAGGAACGACCATGAAAAAAATCCTTATCATCGATGACGATGCCGACCTTCGGGACGCCATGAAAATCATTTTGGGCTCGTCCTATGAGCTGCGGGAAGCGGGAAGCAGAACTGCCGCGCTCGAAACCCTGAAATCCTACGTTCCCGACCTGGTGCTGCTTGACGTGATGATGGAATCGAACAATGCAGGGTTCGAACTGGCGAGGGAAATAAGAAACAATTCGAAGCTTAAGAACGTGAAGATCCTCATGATCACCAATGTCGACAATGAAATGAAAATGGATTTCAAGAAAGAGGCCGGCGACAAAGACTGGCTTCCGGTCGATGACTATATTGTCAAGCCTGTCGAACCGAAAACGCTTGTATCCAAAGTTGGGAAGCTTCTGTAGGCGCAGCTGAACTCCTGCGCCTACTGCGCCCAGAACAGGTACCCGCCTTCAAGTATCGCACAATCCGTATATCCCTTGGCGACAAGATACCGGTACGCCTCGTATGCACGCGACGAGGTCCTGCTGTACAGCACGCACCGCGCGCTTTTGTCAAAGGGAATCCCTTCCTGGCGAAGATTTTCCAGCGGCACATTGACGCTATCGGGTATTGCGGTCTGAGAATGCTCCACGAACGGCGAGACGTCGATGACCGCACATTTTCCCGCCTCGCGCCGGAGATTGTCCGGAGATATGGTCTTGACTAACCCTTCCATCGAGTTCGCCAGCACGCAGCACGCGGTCTGAACGATGTCTATGGGATTGTTGAACACCGGTGCATACCCGAGGTCAAGGTCGAAGACGTCCGAAAGGGAAAGCGAGTGCGCGATCGCCGATGCCACGATCTGGACATGCCGGACAACGTCGCCCTGCCCGAACGCCTGGCACCCGATCAGACGGCCGGTTTTGATATCGGCGATTATTTTCAGCGTAACATAATGGGCATTTCTGGAATAGTGCGCCTTGTCGAGGCCGGTGATGACCACGGACCGCGGATGAAAGCCGCTTGCGGCCGCCGACGCAATTGTCAAGCCGGTGCGCGCGATCGCGAGGTCGAAGTTCTGAAACATGGTCGTGCCGATGAATCCTTTAAATTCTGAGGGCCTGCCGCAGATGTGGTCAGCCGCGATCCTTCCCATTTTTGTGGAGATTGACCCGAGCGGCCAGTATTCGTGTTTCTTCGTGAGAAAATTGACGCTTTCCGCGCAATCGCCTATTGCATAAATATTTTTGTCCGACGTCTGCAGATGCCGGTTCACCCTGATCGCGCCGCTCTTGTTCAGGGTGAGGCCCGCCTGTTTCGCGAGCAGGGAATTCGGTTTTACGCCGGTTGACAATATGACGAGATCGGCGTAAAAAATGCCCCTGTCCGTGTGGAAGACGAGCCGGCTTCCTTTCCTGACGATCTTCGCGATGCCGACGCCGGTGAGGACTTTGATGCCTTTCCTGTTCAGCGCGTTTTCTATTCTGGAGGAGAAGTCGTCGTCGAACAGGCTCGACAGGACATGGTCCTTTTTCTCCAGGATGGTGACGCGCGCTCCTGCGGCGATCAGGGATTCCGCGGTCTCGATGCCGATAAGCCCGCCGCCGATAATGACCACATCGCGCGCGTTTCGCTCCCAGCATTCCTTCCGTATCGCCTCCGCGTCTTCCATCCGGTGAAGGGAAAAGATGCCCTTGCTCCCGATTCCCGGAATGAGCGGCTTGACGGAATCGGCGCCGGTCGCCAGGACGAGGGTGTCGTAGGCCAGGCCGAGGATTTCCTTGGTTGCAAGGTCCTTCACAAACACGGTTTTTTTCTTTCTGTCAATGCGAAGCGCCTCGGTCCTGTTCAGGATCCTGATGTTGCGGATCGATTCGAAGAAATTGATGTCCCTGATGGTGTTGTCCGCGGTTGACATGAGGGCCTTTGGGGAAAAAACCCGCCCGCTGATATACGACGGCAGGCCGCATCCCGAATACGACAGGAACTCGCTGCGCTCGATGATGGTGATGTCGAGCTGTTCGTCAAGACGCCGGAGCCGCGCCGCGGCCTTGGGGCCGGCGGTGACGCCCCCGATGATGAGCACGCGGCGTTTTTTCGCGCCCGTCGACTTCCGTGCGGTGCAGGACAGAACCGGCAGCATGATTTTGAACGTGCTGCCCGCGCCCTCCTTTGACACGACGGAAATGGACCCGCCGTGGCCTTCGATGATGTTTTTGGTGATGGCCAGGCCAAGTCCGGTGCCGGGAACCGAGGCCCGGTGCTTTGCAGACCTGAAAAAGGGGGTGAAGAGGGAGCCGCGTTCCGCTTCTGGAATCCCGAACCCCGAATCCGTGACCTGAAACACGCAGCGTTGTGCGCCGGCCGAGAGCGCCAGGGTGACCAGGACATAGCCGTTTTCCGGCGTGTATTTGATCGCGTTTTCCACAAGGTTTCTCATGGCAATTTCAAGCCCCCTGCCGTCGCCGCGCACGACAATTGCCGTTGTTGTCGGGAGCCGGACGCGCAGGGAGATGTTTTTCTCCGATGCTTCGGCGTTATAGGAAGCAGCCACCGATTCCGCAAGGCCGGACACATCGACGTCCTCACGGGCCGTGGCGGCCCCGGCGGTGCTCGCGTTGAACCGCAGCAGGTCGCCGATGAGCGCGTTGGCTTCGGCCGCTTTTTTGAGGGCCTTGCCGATGAATTGGAGCGTCTGCGCGTTTGTCTCTCCTGTAAAGCCGTCCGAAACGGTCTTGAGAAGCGACTGGATCGTGGTGAGAGGGGACTTGAGCTGGTGGGAAAGCGTTCCGATCAGGTCTTTACTGATTGCGCCGCTGTCTGACATAGGACATTCTCCTCCGTGGGGTGAGGCGAGAGCCGGAGCGTTATTTCGAGGAACAGGAATTATTACAAAATATCTTCCGTACGCGGGAAGAGAAATGAAACATTTTCTGCATCCGTCCGGCCGAATACCGGGTTGATTTTACAAACACCATAGGGTATCTTTTCTATCTGATCCATCTGATGGAATCGCCCGAACCCTTTTTTGGAGAAGCACATGACAGCAACAGTCCATTCCGGAAACGGCTTAGCGCCGCGCCGGGTGAGCGAAGTCGCCCGCGAGCTCGGGATTGATACTGAGAATATCCTGCCTCACGGGCATTACATCGCAAAAGTCCCGATCGAGGAGTACGAGGCGCGGAAAAACCGGCCGGACGGCAACCTGATTCTCGTTACCGCAATGACCCCCACGCCCCAGGGCGAGGGCAAGACAACCACGACAATCGGACTCGGGGACGCGCTGCGTTTTCTGGGCAAGAAGACCTCGATATGCGTGCGCGAACCGTCGCTGGGACCCTACTTCGGCGTCAAGGGTGGCGGAACGGGTGCTGGCCGCGCACAAGTCGTGCCTGCAGAAGCGGTCAACCTGCACTTCACCGGCGACATGTATTCCGTGTCAAAAGCGAACAATCTGCTCGCCGCGATGGTCGACAACCATCTGCAACACGGCAACGAGCTCAACATAGATCCCCGGCGGATCGTGCTTCGCCGCGTCATCGACCTTAACGACCGCGCATTGCGTGAAATCGTGGTCGGGCTCGGCGGCGTGAAAAACGGCATACCGCGCAAGGACGGCTTCAACATCACGCCGGCGTCCGAAGTCATGGCAATTCTCTGCCTGTGCAGGGACTATTTCCACCTGGGCGACATGCTTGCCAACATGGTCGTTGCATTCACCTACAAAGGCGACCCGGTGTTTGCGAGGGACATCCATGCAGTCGGCGCCATGCAGGTTCTCTTGCGTGATGCGATAGATCCGAACCTTGTCCAGACCATGGAGGGAACGCCCGCGTTTGTCCATGGCGGCCCGTTTGCGAATATCGCGCAGGGCACCAACACTGCCATTGCCACGAAGATGGCGCTGAAACTCTCGGATTACGTCGTGACCGAGGCCGGATTCGCCACCGACCTTGGCGCGGAAAAATTCTTTCACATCAAGTGCCGGCTCGCAAACCTCACCCCGGCTGCTGCCGTGATCGTTGCGACCTGCAGGGCTGTCGAATACCACGGCGGTTTTTCCCCGGACACGGGTCTGGCAAACCTGGCCAAGCATATCGAGAACATCAGGCTGTTCGGCCGTGACCCGGTCGTGGCCATCAACCGGTTCGACACCGATAAGCCTGCGCAGCTGCGTGCGATTGTGAAGTTCTGCGAAAAGAACGGCGTGGAAGCGGTGGTCGCCGATCATTTCAGCAAGGGCGGGCAGGGGGCGGTCGGGCTGGCCGAAGCCGTGCTGCGAAGCATCGCGGCCAACCGCAAGAAGAAACTCAGGTTTCTCTATCCGCTTTCGATGCCGCTTGACAAAAAAATAGAGACGATCGCCCGGCAGGTCTATGGCGCAGACGGCGTGGACTTCGACCGGGGAACAAAATCAGACCTAGCGCTTTTGGCGCGCCATGGATACGACGGACTGCCGGTGTGCATTGCGAAAACCCCGCTGTCCCTGTCCGACGAGCCGGGACTACGCGGACGTCCGAAGGGATTTCGGATAACGGTCAATTCCCTGACCGTGTCCGCAGGTGCGGGTTTTGTCGTCGCCATTTGCGGAAACATCGTGACAATGCCGGGGCTGCCCAAGGTCCCGGCTGCCGCGCGAATCAAGATTCTTCCCAACGGCAAAGCCGTCGGGTTGACATAGGCTGTTGCACTGGGATTAACCAGGTGCCGCATTTATATTATCAAGAGAAGGTACGGGTCCCGGTTTTCCAAACATTATTGCAAGGAGGTCATATGAGAATGATTATTTCCTTCGCCGCGGTATGTCTGGCCTTGGCGTTTTTCGCGTCCTGCTCAAATACGGAAAAATGCCTTGAAAAGTATGGATACAAGAATTGCGACAACTTGAAAAGCGCCTTTCACCTGCAAAACAGCGATGAGGCGATAAAATACCATGATATCAAGACAAAGTGCGGTTGCAAAGACTGAGCGAAAAGGGGCGAACGGTGAACGATCGGCGGAAATTCAAACGCAGGTTATTGGTCTACAACCTGGAAGTGTTTGAGTCTGAAAGTAATGAACCTTTGGGCAGGATGGTCGACATTACGCCCGAAGGCATGATGCTGGTCTCTGCCCGGCCCATTGATATCAATTCAATGCTGCGTCTTTCCGTGGAGCTTCCCTCCGAAATATTCAACACCAAACGCGTCAATTTCACGGCCATCGCCCACTGGTGCAGGCACGACATCAATCCGGACCTTTTCGACATCGGTCTGGAATTTACCGATATTACGGATAAGAATATCGAAACAGTAATCGGTCTGATCGCCGACTATGCGTTTCCGGACTGACGATGATTGATTCGAGCCTCTTTCTCCGTTTCGGCGTGAGTCTTGCACTCGGCATTCTCGTTGGTATGCAACGGGAATTCGCGTCCGACCAGCATGGCAAGGAACTGGCTGCCGGGATCCGCACCTTCGGACTTCTCGGGCTTGTCGGGTGCAGCGCAGCGCTCATATCCGATCTGTTGCATTCCCCGTTACCCTTTGTAGGCATCACCCTTGCACTGGCTGCGTTTTTTGCGATCAACTATTATTTTGACGCAGCGATCGGCAAGCCGGGCCTCACCACCAAAGTGTCCCTGCTGCTCACCCTTCTCGGGGGCGGGCTGTGCTATTTCCCGCACACCACAGCACTGGCGGCTGCAGTGGCCGTAGCGACGACCGTAATCCTTTCCGTCAAGGTATCGCTCCACCGTTTTGTCAAACACCTGACGCGTGACGACATCAACGCCACGCTCAAGTTCGCGGTCATTACCGCGATCGTGCTTCCCATACTCCCGAACCACCTGTTCGGCCCCGCGCCGTTCAACATCTTCAATCCGCGAACACTCTGGCTTTTCGTGGTGTTCATTTCCGGCATCAGTTTTATCGGGTACGTGTTCATCAAAGTCGCGGGCGCTCAAAAAGGAATCGGCCTGACCGGCCTGCTCGGCGGCATGGCCTCCAGCACGGCCGTGACAATCAGTTTTACCGGAAAAAGCCGTGAGCGCGAGGACCTGGCCCGGCCGTTTGCTCTGGCCATCACCGTAGCCTGGACCGTAATGTTCGTGCGGGTGCTGGTCGTGGTCGCGGCGCTCAACATGGCACTTGTCAAGCCCATCATGCTTCCCATGGCCGGGTCCATCGTGGCGGGCATGGTCTGCTGTTTGTACCTGTACCATGGTCAACGCAACGGCCACCGCCACGATGTTGCTTTCGACAACCCCTTCGAGCTCGGCCTCGCGCTCAAGTTCGGGCTCCTTTTTGCGGTCATCCTCCTGTTTTCCCGGGCCACGCAGGTCTATTTCGGTAACATCGGCGTGTACGTCTCGAGCTTTCTTTCCGGCATGGCGGACGTGGACGCCATTTCTTTTTCCATGGCAAAGCTCAGCCGCGGCGTCGGCGGCATCGACCACACCATCGCGGCCCGGGCCATCGTGCTTGCCGCGGTTGCAAACACACTTGTCAAGGGGTGCATCGTGCTCTTCTCGGGCGCGCCGAAGCTCAAACGCGCCATTCTCCCCGGGTTCATCCTCATAACAGCCGTTGCCATCGGGCTGTCCTTTCTCATGTGACGGGTCTTTAGCAGGAGCATAAAATGAAAATGGGAGCCCATCAGATTTGGTCCTTACTGCCTTTGCTTCTTTTGTCCGGTTCTTTACTAGGATGTGCATCCACGTTATCCGGCAATACCATCATTGAAATCACCGATGAAACAGACGTGCAAGGCTGCCAAAAATTGGGCCTTGTCACGGGGAATACGTATTGGGGTGGATTTACCGGCCAAAAACTGAGTTTGGACATAGCCAAGAAAAGGGCCTTGGAGCACGCTCTGGCCAAAGGCGCAACACGGGTTTTGTGGATGACTATGAAGACAGGTTTTTTTGGCGCTTCAGTCTCCGGAAAAGCATATGCCTGTTCCGAGAGTACAAACCCCATTGCCGGAAATACCGACACCGCGACAAGAATAATTCCTCTGTCCAAATCACTGACGCCAAGGAAGGACAGGGCATCGGGTTATGTCGCAGTCATGCGACTTGAATCCGTTGGTATCGACAGCGGTGTTTCGATGGTCATTACTGATATCTTTACAAATCAAATCCAGGCAAACGGAAGATATAGAGTAATGGAAAGATCTCAAATGAACAAGATATTGGGCGAGCAGGGATTTCAAAGTAGTGGTGCATGTAACTCCTCCGAATGTGCGGTTGAAATAGGCCGATTGCTAAGCATTGACAAAATGTTTATCGGCAGTGTTGGTAAACTTGGTGAAAGCTGGTTTGTTAACATACGAATCATCGATGTCAAAACCGGAGAAATAATAGCGACGCTATCCAAACAAGTCGTTGGTAAGGTTGACAATTTAAGTTCAGCTGCGATCCAAATGGCCAATGAATTTTCTCATTGAATCTTCCCGCCATCCGTTATTTTTGAAGTCGTAGAAGAGAATTTCCAGACTCGGAAGCAGCAGCCTTATGGACCTCACCTATCAGCCGTATCCGTTCACGCCGACGCTCGGATGGTCGATCTCCCGGTTCGAGATGTTTGACAAATGCAAGAGACAATATTTTTTCAACTACTACGCCAAGTTCGCGAAGGGGATACCGCCGTACAAGGTAGCGCAGCTCAAGAACCTCACCTCGGTGCCGCTTGAGGTCGGTAACGTCGTGCACGACGTGATCGAGGCGTTTTTGCACCGGCTCCAGAAAAGCGACAGCGACATCGACGAAAAAAGGTTCTTCGAGTTTGCGCGTCAGAAGACGGACACGTACTTCTCGACAAAGACATTTCTGGAAACCTATTACGGCATGACTGCGGTGATCGATGCGGAGGCGGCGTTCGAGAAGATATCGCTGTGCCTGAGGAATTTCACCCAAAGCCCGATTTACAATTGGCTGTTCATGAAGGCGATCACCAACAAGGACAACTGGATGATCGAGCCGCCCGGCTACGGCGAGACGCGGCTTAATGGCCTCAAGGCGTACTGCAAGATGGACTTCCTGTTTCCCGTCGAAAACGACATTTACATCCTCGACTGGAAGACTGGCGCCAAGGACACGTACAAGCATTCGCACCAGCTCATCGGCTATGCGGCCGCCGCCAGCAGCAACTTCTCCATTCCCTGGAATACGATTTTCCCGAAAATCGTGTACCTGAGTCCTGTTTTCGAGGAACTTGAATTGACGCTGACGGAGCAGGATTTCACGGGTTTTTTCGACAGGATTGCGGCCCAGACCACGTCGATGCACGGCTACTGCACGGACATCGACAACAACGTACCGCGGGGCATGGAGGAATTTGCGCCCACCCCGTCAAGCTCGATCTGCAGGTACTGCAATTTTCAGGAATTGTGTTTTGACAAAAAAAATGCGCCCCTTGACAGGGACGCATTTTAGAAAGCTATTTGTAGTACGTAGGCTGAGTTCTCCCTCCGCGCCCCTCGATACAGCCAGATGGCCACACTTCGAGCACCCTCAGCGGGGCGCTCGGGGAGCGGAGGGAGAGTATCGAAGCCTACTTCTTAACCTTCGCCTTCCCACCGCTGTCCATCTTCGCCTTTACCCCACTGTCAAGAGGCATGTCCGCGTTCGACGTATCGACCTTCCTGCCCTGACGCTTTGCCTCGGCGCGCAATTCCTCAACGCTGTTCATGGGTTCGCCCAGATGCAGCGTCATGAACTCCGCGTCGTCCGCGAGCTCGCATTCGGGCGTGTTCTTGAGCACCCACTTGTAATTCGCCTCGGCGACGTCTGACTTGTTAAGGTATTCGTCGTAGATGAACCCGATCATGAAGAACGTATTGCAGCGTTTGCTCTTGTCGTTCCCCAGGATGAGAAAATCCCGGTAATTCTTGACCGCGTCGGAATATTCGCCCTTTTCAGTCTGGACCTTTGCGAGTTCCGTGTAGGAGCGCATGCCTTCGGAGGTGAACGGGAACGAAGTCACCAGCTGGCGGTACCCGTTTGCCGCTTCGGCCGTATTGCCCGTGTCTCGCAGGGAATCCGCATGAGCGATCAGGACCGCGGGATTGGCTGCCTGATCGTCTTTGTACTCGGCCTGAATGAAATTGATGGCATGTTTTTTCCGAATCGCATAGATCATGCTGTCGATCTTGATGGTGACCATCTTCTTGATATATTGCGCCACGGTCCTGTTTATGCCGGAAGTGTCTTTCTGCGTCACCGCGTTTCGCTCGTCCCACATCCCGTACACGCACATGCCGGTGTCCACTTTCGATGAGGCTGTTGCGACGGGTACGATTTCGCTATTGACATAATTGACCGCGACCTCGGTTTTCCACGCCCAGTCAAGAATCGCCTTGACATCGTCGCCCGAAGAAAAGCCGCTCTTCTTGGCTTCGTCGGTGAACAGTTTCCACTTCAACAGCCATTTCGCAAGGTCCGCGGCGCCTGCGGGCGTACTATATACGGATCGCTGCGATTCAGGCAGCCAGTGAATGATGATGTCCATATCCTCGGGCGTGATGATCTTGCCCTTGCCGTACCACGCTGAAAGTGAATCGGGCAGTTTTTTCTTGAATTTCTGCTCGTACAACTTGTTCATGAAGAAATTGGGCAGGTTGTTTTTTACCGAATACACCCAGCGGTCGCGTACCGCCGAGGAGTCGACTTTTGCCGTGTCCTTTGGATCGGTCTTCTTGAACATGGAATCCGGAGCCGGATATTTTGCGAGAAACATCGCGCGCACGACCTGGTCACGGACTTCGTTGAAGGTGCGCTGGATGACCGTGTCCTTTGGCATGTCTTTCTTGATGTCTTTGACCGACAGCTGCGCGCCCGCTGCTCCGGCCTTCTTCGTTGTGTCGGTCGCGGCCGGCGTCTGCACGGGCTTGGGCATGGTCACTTTGTACGCACTCTGGTGCGCCTTGTAATAATCCTGCAGTTCCTTATCCGTAAAGCCGAGAGTCCCGTCGAGGACCTTGACCAGGTACATCTGGGCCGGGAAATACCGCTGCTTCCATTCCCAATTGAGGCCGCCTTTGAGTTTCGAAGCGAGCGACTTGGCCTTTCCTTCCTCAGACAAGATCAGTGTGGCAAGCAGAAAGGTGGTCCCCGACCGATCGCCCGGGAAATAATCGCCGGTGTACGACGGGTAGAAACGCCGCATCTCCATGAACGCGTCATAACTCTTCTTTGAAAGCGAAGAACTGTCTATGGTGGCGACGGTTTCTTTTTTGTCCTGATTCTGACAGAACGAACACAGGCACAGCATCAAGATGATGACTCCGATTCCGACCAATTTCATGTGCATGATCAAGCGCTCCGATGGTAAATAGGTTGTACGGTGGTAATGAGTGACGAATTGATTCATAGGGCGGTCCTGTTCCATTGGCATTCCCTTCCTTGGTCCACGGCGTTATTTCAGCGTTGCGACGGCGTCATCGATTTCGTCGAAGATCTCCAAAAGCGTCGTCGCGCCAATGATCTCTATGATTTCATAGACATTCTCATTGACGTTTGCTATTTTGAAGCTTCCGCCCTTCTCCTTGGCCGACTTGCTGAAGTGCAGAAGTATTCCGAGGCCGGTGCTGTTGACGTAACGGAGTTTCTTGAAATCTGCAATTATGTTGATAAACCCGTCGTTAAACAGGTTGCAGACTTTTTCCAGCACGGTTTCTACGTTGGTGGCATCGAGATCGCCGATGAACCTCACCATTTTCGTGTTGGAATGGCCCTTGATTTCCTCATATTCCAGATCGATCTGAGACTCCATACCTCATTCCTCTCTTAATTTAGTAATATGAACCGACGTACCATCGGTTGAACTGTTGATGGTAAGGCCGTTCGAAAGCATTTTTATCAGAGCCAGCCCGCGGCCCCGCTTCTCGCCCAGGCTTGGGTCGGGCGTTTTTACCACGGACTTGGAAAGCGCCTTGAGAGACTCGATCTTGTCCGGGTCGCTGGCGTTGATGACTTCAAGCTGGATCTTGTCACGGTCTATTGCAATGTTCATGTCGATGTTTCTTTTGTCCGCAACAGAACCGTGTTCAACCGCATTATTGCAAACTTCGTCGACGATCGTCTCTATCCTGAACGCATCGCGCTGCGTATACCCCTTCTGCCTCGCTATCCTGCTCACCAGTTGTCGCACCGACGGCACAAACTGAAGTTCTGAAGGGAACGACAACCACACCTTTTCCGCATTGCGATCGATTTCCCAGTTGTACGCATTGACTGCGGCGCGCAGCTCGTTATAGAACTTGAAAATTTTCGTTGCGCCCATGAGGCTGAGTTTACTCTTAATGTCAAGATTGAGCCCGGCGATGACAAGATCGCCGCCTTTTTCAACCAAGGTCTGCCGGTGTCCCATGAGTTGCCCCATGGCCGCCGAGGAGACAAAGGATACGCCCGACATGTCAGCCACAAGAAATTTTTGTTCCATTTTGAGAACGGAATTGAATTCTCGGCCGATCAGGTCGATGCTGTTCGAATCCATGGCGCCTTCGATTTTCCAGAGAATCACCTCAGGCTTGTATTCCACCTGCGTTCTGTGGATCTTGAGGGCATGCATGGAAGGACTATTTTTCATGTTCCAGTTTCCCGTTGCGCGGTACGGCGTTAATGGTCTTCGCGTTTTCTGACGATCCGGACCGTGGTCATATTGTTGTCGCTTATCTCGAGCTTGACGTTCTCGGAAAGGAGCCGGACTATTTCGAGACCGAGTCCGCGCTTGTCTTCCTTTTCAATGACGCTTTCCGCGATCTTTTCATCAGCGTTCTTCACTGCCTTTTTCAACCGATCCAGATCGTCTTTCTTTCCACCCTGATCATTCGCCTCAAACTCAAAACGATCAGGAAAAATCTTGCAGTCGATTTCAACGGTCGCGTCCATGGTGCGAGACCCGTGTATGATTGCGTTATGGCAAATTTCATCCACAATGACTTCGGACCGGTACGCGAATTTCGGAGAAAACTGGTTTACCTGAAGCGTTTCCGCGACAAATTTTCTGACCGGAGGAATGTAGTCTAGATCTGAGGGGAATCGCATTTTGATAACGTAGGGATTCTGTTTGTCCATCTCTTGAGCTGGTCCTTCTATCACTGAAAATGGCGGCCAAGACTTCGGGGCGCGGATCAACGAAACTTACTTGTCCCCGTGGAGAATAAAGGCCTCGTCACCCGAGCTGACCGCGCCCTTTTTCACCAGCACTTCCACAAGCCTGGAAGTAATCGAAAGCAGAGTCGAGAAAGACGGCGCTTCATTCAAACCTCGTATCTTTGTCGTTGATTGAGCGTCTTTTTCCGATGCTCCGCGCAAAGAATCCAAAACGCATTCCAGGACAAACATGATCTCGCCATAGGTAAGGTTTCCCTTCCTATAAGAGGAAAATTCCTGAATGGCTCCAAGAACGAGGTCATTAAGCTTGTTGAATTCGTTCTGGTCGTCGAACACATTTTTGTAAGATCCGAGTTCAGGCATCGTATTCCCCCCGCTTATATCTCAGACGTATCTGGAATATTAGTTTTCGGACCGGATAAATATACTTAAAACACGTGATAATATACTATTTAAAAAGGCGACGAAACCATTAATACGATTAACCACACAAAAAATTGATCTTTACCCCGAATCACTGACGGAATTCTAGGGTTTCTTGTCAAGTTGCGCCGAATCCGTGCCGGATGCGGTGGCTGGCTTGGGAGCAGCCTGCGCCTTTGTCGTTACCGAAGGCGGTGCAGGCTGCGGCTGCTGCTGGACCTGCTGCGGGGGCGGCGGCCGTTTTCTTGAACGATCGACATTCGCGCCTTCAACGCTCGGAACCGTAAACATGTCGGAAATCGAGGCTGCCTTGTATTTCGACATGCCGCTCGTATCGGACGCGAGAACGGCTTTAGCCTTTTCACTCTTGACGACCGTTGTAATCAGGTCCGCGGCGCGATAGGCGGAGGACGTGACAAGCTTGTCCATGATTTCCGCCCGGTCAGGAGCCGAAATGTGCACGCCTGTTTCCAGCGGATAGAAAAATATCATGCCTTCCGGTTTGTCAAAAGTACTCTGAACATCGCCGATAAACGCATATTCGCGGTACCTCAGGCTGTACATGTTCACCGTCAGGACAATGTCTCCCCGGGCCGAGGCCGCGACCAGCCACGTTCTGACAGGGTGAATGGAAAAACTCTTTACCGTAACCCACACGAAAACCGTGGAATCCGAATTGAATAGGCGAAGGCCTTCAACCAGACGTCTCGACACGGTCGAAAAATCGTCAAAGCTGATCCTATGCCTGAAATCCTGGGACGCGAGATAATCGAGCATGTGGTATTCCGGATTGACCGACAGGGCCTCGCGGAGGCGTGCGTCGAATGACTTTTCTATTGCAGGTGCGTCATTACCCAGCACGCCGAAGAACACGAGGTCTGCGCCCACGGCATGAGCGCGGAGCGGGAAAAGGATGCTGAGAAGTAAAGTACTAAGGATGATTGAACGAATATTCATTGAACACACCTCTTCTATCGAAGGTCAGCCCCCTAAGTCCCCCTTCGGGGGATTTGGGGAGCTCTCCAGCTCTTTGAAAGAGACAGAAAGTATTTCTCTCCATTTTCCCATCTCACGTGAAAATAGTCAATGAGCGTCAGCACCCGATTGCTGCAGCACTTCCTTTTTAATTTCGTCGTTGGCCCGGTAGATCCAGCTCAGGACTTCGGCGACAGCGGCATAGAGCTGGGCTGGGATCTCCCGGTCGATATCAACCTCGGCGAGCAGTTCGATGAGGTCGTCATCCCGACGGATCGGGATGCCGTGCTTTTCCGCCGTGGCCTTTATGGCTGCGGCAACAGCGCCTACCCCTTTTGCAACGACTTTCGGGGCCCGGTCTTCTTCCTTCCGGTACTTAAGGGCGACAGCCTTTTCACGGCGCGTCGTTCTTTTCTTCATGCCGTCCTCATGCGGTGATGTCGATGATGCCCGATGCCCTTGGGCCCCGCACACCGGTCTTCGCCAGGGGCGCAGCCTGGGGCCCCACCGCCACGGTTTCCTTCATGTCAATTTTGAACGCGGCGAAACCGATTGCCGCGATTGCCCCGGAGAAATCGTCCCGGTGCGCCTCAAACCATGCGCGGGTATCGGTCTTTTCGAATTCCATCCGCATCGAAAAGCGTTTGGCCCCGTCGTACTCCATGAACGCGTCGATGCCGCCGAGCATGGCCGGGGCCACATGAATGGCGACGGAAACGGGCTTGTGCAAAGTATCGGGTTTTCCCGAGGGCTTTTTCTTTACAAACTTCACGACCACATCCGTCCACCGGCCTTCGATCTTCATCGGAAGGCTGATCACCTGCTGCTGTCCGTCGGAAACCGTCACCTGGCGCGCCAGCACCTGCAGCGATTCGACACGGGTCAAGGCATTCTCGACCTGTTGCTTCAGGGTGTCAAGCGGACCGCGCTGAGCCTGTCCTGCCGCGTCCGTGCCGACCTTGTCGGAAAGCTTGGTTGCCTCGGCAGAAAGCTCGGTCAGCCGTTTCGCCACGTCATGCAAAACCGTCGATGCGTGGTCCGGCAGGTTTTTGACCATGGTGTCAAGCTGTCTGACCGCATCCCTGATGGTTCGTACCTCGGGCTGCGGCATCAGCTTGGTCGAGTCCGGCTCCCGTCCGCCAGCGCCTTTGTCCGACCCGCTATCCTGGCGCGAAACCTGTTTGCCCAGGTCCTGCAATTGCCCGGCAAGCTGCTTGATTTTTGCGATTATTTCGGTGCCGGCCCCGGCCGGCGCGCTATCGGGCCTGCTCTTCTCTGCGGGTGAGTCCTGCGCCGACGTATCGCCGGTGGCGGCCTGCGAAACCCGGGTTGTGACCGCCTGCGCCGTTTCTGAAAGGTCTTTGAAAATCTCATCGAGTTTTGCCTGAATGGTCCCGGCACTCGTCCGCGCGGCACGGGCCGTTTCGGTTTCTTCTTCCCCCGTCTGGGGCCGAAGTACTGTTGACGGCGCGGGCATGGAATCGCCGCCAGTGTCTGTATCCTGCTTCCCCTGCAGCGTCGATGCCGTGTCCTGAACCGATGTTGCTGTGCGTGCGAGAGCATTGTCGATGGCGCTCAAAAGCGCCAGAAGTGAGGCCTTGAGGTTCTGCGGACTGCCTTCCCCTGCCGGGATTTCGTTCCCCTTTGCAAATGTTGCCTCCAGATTCAGGCCCATGCGCACGAACAGGTCGGGAATGGCTGCCTGCGGCTGCCGGGTCTGCTCCCCACCGTCCTGCGCCAGCGCAAAATCGTCCGGACGCAATGATTTTGCAATTGGGAATTCGCCTGCCGGGTCGGAGGCGGCAATGGATGTCAGAAGCGCCGGGATCGGGGGCGCTGCGGAAAGCGGCGCCCGGGGCACGATTTGTTCGAGGGAGACTTTCTCATTCAGAGCAACGTTGAGCCACTGGCCGAATACCGTGTCGAATCCCCTTGTCTGCGTTGCCTGAGGCAAAATCGTCTTCTGGTTTGTCACGGACCCGGGCGCCGGCGGTTCCTGGGGCGATTCCGATTCTTGAAGAAGCGTATCGAGCTCCACCAGGCGGGAGATGGGAATATCTTTTCGATCGGACAGAAGCTTTGCCAGCATGTCGGGCGACACGTTTTTCCAAACATCGGCGCGCAGCGAACTGGCGACGAAATGTGACAGGTCTTCGCGGGTCTTGTCCGGCGCGACGAACGACGCGCGCAGGTCCCCGATTGCGGATTCGTACACCTTGATGACGACCGGTCCGTCTTTGTAAACTTGCGACAGGGTCTTCCAGGGAATGTCTTCCTTGACCAGCTTGTTCTCCGAAAGCCACGACAGCGCGCTCTTGACATCATCGAATTGGTAATACCCTTCGGTGGCCTGGGCGCCGGCTTTCAACACAACGTCCACGACGCCGCCGCTGCTCCTCAGATTCGCCGCGAGTTTTTCTCCGAGTACGATGATGCGGTCGGCAATTTCCTGCGCCGCCTTGGAAACGTTTGCATCCTGGGGCGGCATTTTTGCAACGATAGCCTTGAGTTCCGCGACTGCCTCCCGGGTTTCGGCCCCGAATTGCTCCGGGTTTTTCGCAACCGCAACGAGGATCTTCTGGAGCTGGCCCAAGGTGTCTTTGTCAAGAACCTGCTTGCGGAGCTGTTCGACCGCTGCATCCGCAAGTTGCTTGAGCACGGCAGGCGAGGGCGCCGGCTGCGCGTCGAGGGCGTCTGAGGCCGGTGCCGGTGCTGCGTACGGCTGGGCAGTCAATTTTTCAATCTGGATCGGGGCGCCGCGGCCGCCGGAGGTCAGGGCGACGGCATCTCCCACGGAAAGCTCTCCGGAAGCGACTTTGACGGTGAGCGAGCCGCCCGCAAGGGCAATGACATACGCTCCTTGGGCGATTTTCCTGTCCACCACGCCTTGCGCGGTTATGTTCCGGGGCAGGACGGCGTTGACGGTAGCCGGGGAATTCATGGGCAGCGTGGTTATCATACCGCCGTCTCCAAAAGGCGTCTAGACCTTTGTCACCGTGCGGGCCGGTCACTTTCGGGCCGGCTGCCTTGACGTGAAAGACGCAGGATCAGGGATACTTCGTCAAGGCTGACATGGAACCTTTGGGAGATTTCCTGATTGTCAAGACCCTGCTGCGCCGCACGGACGACCTGCTGTTTCAACTGAGAGGGGTCCTTGACAAGTCTTCCTCCCTCTTCCGAATTTGCGTCCGGCCGTGCCTCGGGCGTGAAGGGTCCCAAGCCGGACGAGGCCTCATCGACGGTCGCGAGAATTCCTTCGTCCTGTGGCGCCGACTCCTCAATCCGCTTCCGGATCGTGTTGATTGCCTCATCTTTTTCTTCGGCTTGGCGCTTGGCGACTTTAGGAAATCCCGCGTATGCGTCCGCTGCCACTGATCGGGGAAAAATTTCATGCAGCGTTTTTGGCACGGGAGGAGCTTCCGGCCTCTTCTTGAATCGCTTGGAAACCATTCCGAGGATTCCCGCAAAAAGGACGATTCCTGAAACGATCGCGATGAAACCGACGATAGCAACCAGCCAGTCGAAAAAAGTGTGAGGCAGGTATTTTTGCAACATGGCGAGCCAGCCCGATCCGTTGCCGGCTGCTGCTGCACCGGGTTTAGCGCTGTCCGTCATTGCCTCGTTCGGCCGCTCCGGGACGGGCATTTTACCCTTGATCGCTGCAATGGTGTCCTTGATCGAATCTGCGGTTCTTTCCAGGTCTTCGAGCGATTCGCCCCTGCGCTTGCGAAGCTGTTTTTCCAGGTCAATGGAGTCGAGTTTTTCGGTGAGCGCTCGTTTCCTGGAAGTCATGTCGTTCTGCGCGATCGCGACTCCACCCGCAAGGCAGCCGATGCACACTGAAATGATGCCGATCCTGAAGAGCCGGCGGAATATCATCGAGCCTTTCTTTGCGCACGTATCCGCAATACCGGTGCTAGGGCTATCAACCAAAGACCCACTCCTTTGTAAAAGGGAAACGAGGGGAAAGGGCGATATTCTTATTTGCATGTATAGTCAATAAGATACATTTCGAGCCGGCCGGGGCAAAACAAGGATCCGGAACAATTGATCTTAAATTATGCTAAAGCTTTGCTAAAGCTGGGAATAGATTGTATATTTTTTTATTACATGACAAAGGCCGCCTAAACCATGATTAAATTCATTGTTTTTTACGATAATGAATTGGTGAAAACATACGAGCTGGACGATTCCGTGATGACGATCGGACGCCTGCCGGAAAACACCATTTGTATTTCGAACATGGGTATATCCAGGCGCCACGCGAAAATAGAGCGCGACGCGAACAATGCCTTTTCCATCAGCGACCTGAATTCCCTGAACGGCACATTCATCAACAATGTTAACGTGAAGAAGTCCGTACTCGCAAACGGGGACAAGATTACGATCGGCAAGTACACCATTCTTTTTGAAGACGGGGAGAAGAAAGAAACGGGTGAAACGCGCGGCCATAAGAAAGACGATACATCGGTGACGCAGCCTTCCGTAATCGAGGAAATGATGCCCTATGAACCGCCGCCTACTCGGGAACAGACGTCCGTGGTGGCGGACCAGACCAACGCCCTTGGCTCAGCGGTCCTGATCGAAATCAACAAACACGTAATTTACAAATTGGACAAATCGCTTATCACTCTCGGCGACTCGGAAAACGACGACATCTTCGTGTCGGGATTTCTGGTCGACGAAGGCCACGTCGTGGTCGAAAGAACCGACGGCGACCTCTGGATCCGGTCGCAGAAGCTTCTGGGACAATTCAAAGTCAACGGCCGGAAAACCAAGAACCATAAACTGCGCCACAAGGACAGGATCGAAATAGGCTCCAGCACCTTCCGCTATATGGAAAACTCCTGACTATGAAACTTGCGATCATCTCGGACATTCATGCAAACATTGAGGCGCTTGAGGCGGTATTCGCGGACATCAAGGCGAGCAATGCCGACGAGGTATTGTGCCTCGGCGATATTGTGGGCTACGGCGCCAACCCCAACGAGTGCGTGGAGCTGATCAGAAAATCCTGCTCGCTCACGCTTTTGGGCAACCATGACGCGGCTGCCGTCGGGCTTCTGTCCACGCAGCATTTCAACATCCACGCAAAGATCGCGATAGAATGGACAATGGGGAATCTGACCGCCTCATCCCATTCGTTCCTCAAGGCGCTGCCGCTCAAAGAGACAAAATTCCAGCACACCCTCGTGCATGCGACGCCCTATGAGCCGAACATGTGGTATTACATCACGTCGCTGGAAGAAGCCGCGTTCAATTTCCAGTTTTTCGACACTGATTTCTGTTTCGTTGGTCATACGCATATTCCCCTCATCATCGTGCTCGAAGACGAAAAAGAAGTCTACGTCCACCAGGGCGAGTCGTTGAATTACGGCAAGCTCGAAAAGGTCCGGTTCCTCATTAATGTTGGAAGCGTGGGCCAGCCGCGTGACAGGAACCCGCATTCCTGTTACGGCATCCTCGATTCGGACACGAAAACCTATACCTACCACAGGGTCGAGTACGACATTCAAAAGGCCCAGGCAAAAATGAGGAAAATCAAAATGCCTGAATTTCTGGTCACGAGGCTGGAAGAAGGACGGTAGACCGTCCGAGCCGTTGACTCCTAACTATCAAGGAGACTCACGATGGGAAAACCACGCTTCCTTGCCGCCATGCTCCTTTCTGCAGCGCTGGCGATCGTCCTGTTCTGCGGCAACCCGAAGAACCCCTATTCCAGCCCGTCGGCTGCAAAAATCTTCGCCGATTCATCCTTGACATCGCTTAATGATTCCGTAAAGGCATTCACCGAGGTGCCCTGTTCGGTGTCGCTGTACCTGCCCGGCCTGATCGACAGCATGTATGTCCATGTTGTCAAAACAGGATATGACACGGTCATCGCCGGAGTCGCCGTAAAAACGGATAAGGTCGCCTTTGACTTCGTGGCGCCGGCGCCCGGGACGTATCAAGTCAAGGTGTTTATCGTGCGTTCGGACAATTCCTTTGATTCGCTGATCAAGGAGGTCAAGGTATTTCTCATCCTGCCCGTGGTTACGACGGATTCAGCCTCATTCCACATCACGCTGCCAAGAGATTCGTTTGTCGTCAGGTTTATCGCGAGTGACGCGGATAGTAACCTCCGGTTCGGGTACACCTGGGTCGACACCGGTATCGGAACTGCCAGCTCGACGCCGTTTCTCTCGCTGAAGCCGTTTCACGAGACTTTTTCCCGGACGGTCTCGAGTGCCGCGCTGCTTTCGGGCCTTGGCGCTCCCATCGTGCTTCACGCCTATGCCATTGATGCGGAAAGCTTATTCAGCGCCGTGACGAGCTGCACGCTCTTCGTGAGCGACACAACCAAACCCAGTCTTAAGCTTCTTGCGCCGGACACCGCGGCAACGGTCACCTCGCTGCCGGTGACAGTACGGGCTCTCGTGACCGACCTGGCCGGAATCAACACCGTGACGTTCAACGGGGCGGCTATGGTGTTTGCAAATGACACGGCATCCTATGAAGCATCTTCGATTGATTCCGGGAAAAGCCTTGATTCGATCGTCGCGTTCGACAAGGCCGGCAACAGAGCGGCCATGGTTTTTCCACTCACCTACTCGGGCAAGAAACTGTATCCGCCGAAGATCATCGACCTGAGCAGGTCAACGCCGGAAGGGCACTCGTTTGCACCGATTTCTCTTGACGCAAGCGTCATTCTGTCCGATACGGGCATCAAGGACACGGCCGGGTACAAAAAGGATTCCCTGACCTGGCTGATCACCGACAGCGTCGGCAACCAGATCGCGGTCCCCGCGTCCCACCTTTTCACCGTTCCTTTTCCCAGCGACACTGAATGGGCGGGAACGATCAGGTTGACCTTCCGCGTCACGGCCAAGAATAACCCCGCGCTCTACGACACGAAGCAGCCGTCATTCTTCGTCACCGAAGTCTATGACCCTCCGGTGATCACGCAGCAGCAGGACCTCTGCAGTACCACACCGCACTCCGCCACGATCTACCTGGATACGATTACGACGGTACGGGCGCTTGACAATAAGTACCCTGATTTGGACTGGACCTTTAAGAATGGAAAACATTTCAAGGTCGATTCCCTGTACGGAAGCATCCTTTCGCTGGGGAAGACCGCAGCGCCGCCGGTAACCACGCCCGGCGGAGCGGTCATCGTACCGCCGATTACAAGGTTCTATTTTAACAGGCACGTGGTCATTTCGCCAATCACGGTCCCTGATTCCGGGTATTACGGCACAGACACTCTACTCTTCACGGTGACCTCGCCACAGGGAAGCATTGTCTCGAAACCAATTTATTTTTCTCATTCAAAGCTCTGTCTGTTTCACCTATTCCCCTGAAAAGGGGCTTTGGCAAAGCTTTGAGTGGAGAAAATGAAACGGCCGGTCTCCCTACGCGGGAGACCGGCCGTTTCATTTTCTCCAGTGACCTTCGGCTGCGGCGACTACTGCGGCGTTATTTTGTTCTGCAGGGCGTCGGTAATGGCGGATTTGAATTCGTTCGAATACTTGAAAAGGGGAACGACGCGTTTGTGAAGCGGCACGACCTCGCCGGTTTTGGGGTTGCGTGCCGGACGCGGTTTCCGCACCCTCGTGTAGAACGTCCCGAATCCGCGTATTTCTATGTTCTTTTCGGCCTCCAGATTTCGTGCGACGGTCTCAAGGAGTTCCTCGACGACGATCTTGGTGTCAGCCTGGGTGAGTCCGGTCGTTTTCGACACATCAACGATCAGGTCATGTTTTGTGGTGTTCGACATCGATTCCTCCTCGAAGAATATTGGTACCATAAATATCAAATGATTACTAGAAGAAGTCAAGCAAAAACTGTGCACGAGAATCAGGGGACGATGGCGCGCGACGACATGAGCAGGGGAAAATCACGGAGCGCGGAAAAGTGCCTGCGGATCGCGCCCGCGTCACCGCCGACGCGTCCGCGGCGGGATACCCCGTTGCGACAGAAATATCGGCAGAATGCCCCTGAGAATCCGTTATCTTCGGTCAATTCAGGGCCAGGGAGCCGTCGTGCGGTTGCGGATTCGAACGATGAGAGGAGCTGGGCGGTCTGCTGCGAAAATGCCTGCTTCCAGGCCCGCGCGTCGCCCGAAGACGTGATGCACCGTTCGAGGATGCAGAGTTGTGTCTGTGCGTCCAGGCAGCCGAAATCGATCCCGTTATCTTTGGTAAAGGCGGCGTCGAACATCATGGAGAACGATTCGATTCCTGCCCATGCCCCGGCCCAGGTCCTGGTGCCTTTGAGGCGGCGGTAATACGTTTTCTTGAGCAATGCCGTGTCGACCCAGTCGATCGGCACAAGCAGCCGGCAATACAGGCTCCCGTGCATCTGCGCCTCATCGTCCCATACACCGCGGGGAGCTCTGCCGATCAGGTTCTTTCCCCATTGTGCGCATTCATGGATAGCATACCCGTATCCTTCGGCCAGCGATGTGCTCACACAAAGGTCCGCGCACTCATACAGGCTTTGGAAGCAGTTCTCATGTGTGAACACCTTCTTGGCGATCCTGCCCGCATCGAACAGGACCGGGATGCCGTGTTTTCTGCACAGTCTCTTGAGCCCGGCAGAAAGCCTTTTGTCACCGGAGGATGCGCCGGTGGCGCCGAGGAGAAGGTTTGACCGCAACATGACATGCGAGACAAGGACGGCCTCGACGGGGTTCTTCCTGGCAATGACGCGCGATGGATACAGCAGAACCGGTCGAAGGGGACGCAAGCGGACCTTTTCTTGTTTAGCAATTTCGAGCATGGCTACCCGCAAACGCGTGCGTACTTCTTTTCCGTGAACCTCCGGTGCATTCCGATGCATCGCGGGATTCGGTACGAGCATGACGGGGAAACCGGCCTTTTTCAGAATATCCCTGGTTTGACCGCTTGGTGCGACGAAACTCAGGTTGTCTGTCTGGGGATATAAGTCGCCCTCGATTGCGGCATTGAACCGCCGGACTGTTCGTATCCCGTCGAGCAGGTCTGTCCTCCCCTGTTCCGCGAAATCGTGCACGACTGAAAAAAACCGGACATCCTGGGAGCTACGGGTATACTGCCTCGCAAGACCTGCGAATGCGGAGGACAGCGCGCAATTTTTCCCCAGGTTCAAGTTGTGACCCACAACCATGACCGGTCGTGGCAGCGATGAGTCATTGATAACCGAGACCAATTTCCGGAGCAAACGACTGCGCGCCGCGGCAAAGGAGGGCCGGGTTCTGAACGACCGGTATTCGCAGTCGCCTACATCGATGATCCTGCCGTCGTACCGGTTGTCGCGCAACGCCTGCGGTGCGCTGCAGACGAGGATGTTTGCAAACGGCAGAGGGGCCGGGCACGACATCCCAAAAGCGCGCGCATACCCGCTCAGGACCGTTGCAACGCCGCCGGGCCGGTTGTGATAGTGTATTTGCAGGAGCGTTCCGCCGCAGCGCGTCATGAGGTTTTTTTGTCCGGTCCCGGGGGTCTGCCGACGGCATACCGGGGATGAAAGGTCGCATGCACTTCTTTCAGGTATTCCCTGTCAACGTGCGTGTAGATTTCGGTCGTCACGATCGAGGAATGACCGAGCATTTCCTGTACCGCGCGCAAATCAGCGCCGCCTTCCAGAAGGTGCGTGGCGAACGAATGGCGGAACGTATGCGGCGACACCTGTTTCTTGATGCCGGCCGCAGCGACATATTTCCTGATGATTTTCCAGATCGCCATGCGGGACAAACCCTTTCCCCGCAGGTTGAGAAAAACGGTATTATCGGTAAACGTCTTCGAGCACAGGGGCCGCTCGCCGGCGCAGTACGAATCTATCCAGGACAGCGCCGCATCGCCGATGGGGACGAGCCGTTCCTTTGATCCCTTTCCCGTCACGCGGACGAGCCCTTCTCCGGCGAGCACTTGTTCCAGGGTGAAATGCGCGAGCTCCGAAACGCGCATGCCGGTCGCGTACAGGGTCTCCAGCATCGCCCGGTCCCGCACGCCCCCGCGTTTGCGGGTGTCAACACTGTCCATGATCAGCTCGACCTCGGCAATGCTCAGGACCGAGGGCAGGTACCGGCCCGCCTTGGGACTCTCCAGAAGCTCGGAAGGGTCCTGTTTCAGGAAACCCTCGCCCACCACAAACGAGAAGTAGGAACGCAACGACGACAGCGTCCGTTGGATCGAGCTGGCAGCGAACCCGATGTCGAACAGGTCCCGGACATAGGCGCGCAAAAGGGCGGGGGTGACATCGTCGAGCCCCGCGACACCGTGGCCCGCGCAATACGCTGCCAGGCGGGAAAGATCGAACGTGTAGGATGTTATGGTATTTGCCGAAAGCGTCTTTTCCAGTTTCAAGTAGGCAAGGAATGAGTTGACATGCGGAAGATCTTTCATAGGGCGCGACTACGAGGCGTCGCCGGAGACATAGGGATTCATCCGCTTTTCCCTGGCAATAGTCGTTCGGCCGCCGTGACCGGGATACACGACCGTGTCGTCCGGGAGCGTCAGGAGCTTTTCTCTGATGCTTCTGATCAGCAGCGGTCCGTCGCCGAGCGGAAAATCGTACCGTCCGATTGAGCCGGCGAACAGCGCGTCGCCGGACAAACACGACGTCGTGCCCGCGTCGCGAAACACAAGCGCGCATCCGCCCGGGCTATGGCCAGGCACGTGAAGCACGTCGAAGGTCAAACCGCCGATGGAAATTCCTTTCCCCTCGGACAGGTCCGACACGGGCCCGTCGTACACCGTGGGCCTGCCGATCAGGTATGAGCCGTTGAATTCTGCATTTGTCAATAACGGCTTTTCCGCGGGGTGGGCCCAGACAACGGCGGCGGGATGTGCGGCCAGAATCTCGCCGATACCAAGGATGTGGTCGAAATGGCAATGCGTGAGAATGGTGGCAGACACCGAAAGTTTCTCGCGGGCGATCTTTGAAAGCGGCGCTTGGCAGCCGGCAGACGGGTCAACCACGATACAGGACGATCCGTCCTCGACCAGGTAGGTGTTGGTTTCCAGCGGGCCGGTGGCGTATTTGTGGATGGAAAGCGCCATGGCAATCACTTTTCCACGGGCGGTTTCAGGCCAAGGTCCCATTTGAAATAGGTGTAATCTTCGGCGATTTTCTCGTAATCTTCCTCGATGATGTCGCGGTTGTCCGAGACAGCGATGATGTCCTTGCGAATCCGGAAATTCTGGTGATTGAACTTGAAGCGGTTCTGAAACACGCCGTCGAGGGAGAACACGAGCACCTCGGCAAAGTCTTCGCAATCCACACGCACGAAGATCTCGAAGGTCTGGGTGACATTCAGAACGCGGGCACACAAAACATTATCTCCCCAACCGTAGTAAAAGGTGCACAGCGTTCCTTTCCCCTCCTGCTCGAGCGAAAGCGCATAGGGACATGACGCCGTGGGAACCGTGGCAAGCGAATCCTGCAAGTGCCGGATGCCTGCGGGCAGGGACGAACATTTCAGCGCCAGGCGTTTCCTCAGTTCCTGATTCTTTTCCCTGCTGATGGCGACATAGACCCCCTTGCAGCTGATTTCGCGCAACAGGGCCTTCCGCTTCTTTCCCTTGTCGTCACGGTACAGCAGGTCCGGAAGAACCTTTTTTCCCCGGTCCGATTCCGGACATGCCAGGTCGAGCGGCTTGAAGACGAAGCGCCGTTGCGCGTTGACAAGCTCCTCGTACCCGGGCTGTATCGTTTTGGAAAAGTACCGGTAGAACAGGCGTTTCTTGACTTGCAGGACACGCTGTGAGTAATCGATAAGGCCGTAGAAGATGTCCCCGTTCTTGTCGACCGTGGGAGTAAAGACATATTGGGCCGGACGTTTGACGGTATAGTTGGTATTGCTCTTCTTGTCGAATTCAAGCACCGCGTCCACGATGGTCTGCTTGAGCAGTTCGTTGGAGTATAGGAGATTGCCCGCCTGGTCGCACAGGTAAAGTCGCTGGTAGGACTCGGGGTCCTGGGAGCCGAGCGTCGAGTGGATGCCGTAATAGTAGCGGCGACCGTCCATGGTGTACGTGCCGAGCGGGTTGATGAGATGCTTCTGCACGTCCGTCTTCTGGTCGTGAAGCAGGCCGGGAAAAAACGACAGGAACGTGCCGTTGTTTTCGGCAATCAGCGCCGAGGTGAAGGAGTAGAACCTGTCAAGGGACCACCACCGGTCTCCTCCTGTCAAAGACGCGTACCCCACGAGGTTCTGCTGCAGAAACGACCGCGTCGCCATTTCGTCGGTGATGCCGTTGTCCGAAAGGTTAAAGAGTTCCGCCGTCTCGATATCATACAAGTTCCCAACGTCCGGGCCCTCGATTTTTTTCAAACCCTTTTTGTTGAGCTTTTTCTCGAAAATCTCCAAACCCTCGCGCCCCGGCTGCGTTTTCCGGAAATACAATATGGTCGACCGGTCCAGGGGAAAGGCAAGCTTCATCCTCCGCGGATCTTCAAGGGAAAGCTTCCTGTTTTCTTTGAACAATGATTGAGAATCGATCAAAGCGCCGGATTGGGTATACAACGCATAGCCGTTGCACGAATAAAACAGCAGGCTCCTGTTTTCCATGATGACAGGGCCGGAAAGGACTGATTTCATGTCATTGCCGCCGGTCTGCGTACAGCAGAATAGGGAGTTGGTGTCCAGGTTCATGGTGATCGAGAAACACAGGGTGTCGTTGGCATGCTGCGCCCGTACCGGACCAGCGCCGCTCAGCAGGGCGCAGGCAGCAAGCAGGATGCTCATGGGGCTAATTTTCATGGTCTGACGTCGTATCCCTTTTTCCGGGACAGGTTATTGCCGCGTAACATGAAGAAAATCCAATTCCATTGTTAGAATCAGGACAATCCCTTTATTGATCCGAAAAATCCCGGTCGGAAACGGGAACTATAATTATAATCAAATCGGGGACGACTTGTCATCATTTTTTTCCGCTCCTTCATTTGGATCAATCTCATCTTGCTAAAACATGGTCTCAATACTACAATATAAGGTGGGGGTGGAAAGGTCTCTGGTTTTTCCATTATATTTAGATTAATAGATGAACAACCTCGCGTGAGGGAACGCATAATGCCGCAGGTTCACAGAAGGTATTTCGGAAACTTTTTCATCAAGAAGTCCCTGCAGATCCGGCTGATCGTCAAGATCGTGGTTGCCGCGATTCTTGCGACTATCATCTGCTCATGTACCTTGCTCTTGGTCTATTATCTCAGATACAACAGCGTTCTGCTGTACCAGATGGACCAGCTCACCAACCTGACCAAGGAAAACATCATATTCATCATCCTCCCGAGCCTGCTCATCAGCTCGCTGGTCAATTTCATCGTGGCGGTGTGCCTGGGCCTCTACGCGTCGAGAAAATACGCGGTGCCGATTTACAAACTCGAACAGTGGGCGCGTATGATCAAACAGGGGAAGATCAACGCCAAGATTCAATTCCGTGAGCGCGAGGAAATGAAGGAACTTTCTGACGACTGCAATAACCTGACCGCCGAGCTGCGCGAAAAATTCGTCACGATAAAGAAACAAACCATGAGCCTCAAAACTACCGTCAAGGATTCGCCGGAAATCAAGGCGATCGAGGACGTGCTCTCCTCGCTCCAGCTCGAGGCAGAGACCATTGAAATCCATACGTCCACGCTCAGGGTCGAGGGAGACAAACCCCGCTAAACCGTGCGATGGAACCGTTCCGATGCCGCGCTACGTTTCTTGCCGTCCATAAATTTCCGAGAATTCCTTCACCTTTAAGAATGCCTGCGGTGAGAACAGGTGCGGCGGACACCGCCATCGCCAGTTGCCGCTGGCCTGTCCGGGCGTGTTCATGCGGTGGGAAGAATCCAGCCCCAAAACGTCCTGCAAGGGAGTGACGCACAGGTCCGCGGCGGTCGCGTATGCGCATCTGACAAGGTCCTCGCATTCGGTCGTTTTTCCGAGCCCCAGGTAGGTGTCGATGCGGCGTCGAACGACCCCGGAAACGGTGTTGAGCCATCCGGCCGCGGTATCGTTGTCGTGCGTGCCCGTGTAGACGATGCTGTCCGGAATGACGGCATACGGCAAATGAGGATTCGCCGGGTTGCCGTCGAACGCGAACTGCAGGACCTTCATGCCGGGCAATCCCGCATCCGTCCTGAGGCGCTCGACCGCGGGCGTGATGTCGCCAAGGTCTTCGGCGATAAGGGGCAGGCCGCCGAGTTTGGCCGTCAGCTGCCTGAAAAATGCAATACCCGGCCCCTTAACCCATTCTCCTTTTTCGGCCGTGGGGCTTCCGGCAGGAACCGCCCAGTACGATTCGAACCCGCGGAAATGATCGAGACGAATGACGTCCGCGAACTCGAGCGACTTTGCGAGGCGGGAAACCCACCACCGGTATCCGTCACGCTTCATGGCGTCCCAGCGGTAGAGCGGGTTTCCCCAGAGCTGGCCAGTCGCGGAGTAGTAGTCGGGCGGGACGCCGGACACGCGCTCCGGCCGCAAGCCCACGTCGAATTCGAACAAGGAGGGCGATGCCCAGACATCGGAGCTGTCGAGTGCGACGTAGATGGGGATATCGCCGATGAGCCTTACGCCGACACTGGCGGCGTGGCGACGAAGGGCCTTCCATTGCGTAAAGAACACAAACTGCAGGAAAAAATGGAACGACAATTCCCGCGCGTGTTTCGCCCGCGTCGAATCGAGCGCCTTCGGGCTGCGCAGCTTGAAGGCCGGGTCCCATTCGTTCCACGGCCGGTTCCCGAATCCCTCTTTCAGCACGCAGAACATCGCGTAATCGTCGAGCCAGTATTTTTCGTTTTCGCAGAACGCCTCGAATTCATCCGTTGTCCTGAACCTCTCGAACGCCCTCTGAAACAGTTTTTGTTTCTCCGCGGCAACGGCCTCAAAGTCAACCGTGTCGTGGGGCAGGGACGGAAATTGGTCCAGATCATCCTTTATCAAGAGTCCGGCCTCGTGCAGCCTCTCCGGGGAAATGAGCAGCGGATTTCCGGCAAACGAGCAGCGGCACTGATACGGCGAATCGCCCGAACCCGTGGGCCCAAGGGGGCAGAACTGCCAGTACGACTGGCCCGCGTCCTTGAGCATGGATATCCACGTCAACGCTTCCCCGCCGAAATCGCCGATGCCGTACGGCGACGGCAGCGACGTGGGATGAAGGAGAATTCCTGCCGCTCGTTTCATGTGGCCCTTTCACGGAAAAACCGATTGAAAAATACAATCCGTTCCGTCATGCTATCTCCTTTTAAAAAGAAAAATCCCGCCGGTTTCCATGAGAGAATCAAATCCGATCGAACGGATCAGGGGCAGCGTCTGGGACGCAAACCCCGTGTGTCCGGGAACAAGCGATTGCCATTGGGACGTGTCGACGCACACGTAGTCGACCTTTGCCAACGCCGCAGGTGCAAGCGGAAGGGGGGCCGGGAATACATAGCAGAACTGCCGGTGAGTAAGGTGAGGCGCCAAATTGTCCGAAGCCGACACCGGACAAAGCTGCGGAACGTTCTTGACAATGGTTTGGCATGCCTTCACATGTGGAGACGGCAGGTAATAATACGACTCCCGCCAGAACCGATGCCCCATGGGCGACGGCCCGTAACAAAATGACGCAATCAGGCCTGCCGCGACAGGAATTGCAAAGGGAAATCCAGCGGCACGAAGCAGGTTCGCACCGGGCAAACGCAACGCCAGGGTCTCATACCGCCTGATCCCGTCGATGAATGCGATAAAGAGAAACGGCATGCCGCACGCAAGATGGTGGGTGCCGATATCCATGCCGAAAAGCATGTCCTTGAGAAAAATCGGGGCGGCGCCGAGCAAGAACGCCGGCGACAAAAGCGGCAGAAAGGCAAGTGGAAAAAAGAGGTAGAAGAGCGATTCCGCGTTGTGCATGGTCGAAAGTCTCGCCATAAACGCGGCCGGATGATGTGCGGCAAAACGCACCATGCCGGCAAGTCCCCCATTCCCGCCTATTGCACTGTAATCGAGACGTGTCAGGGTCGATTCGCTGCCGTTGTTGAACAGAGGAACGACAAGATAGAATGAAGCCGAAAAATAGAGAAGTCCGAGCGCGGCGGTCGCGGCGCCGCGTTTCCAGTCCCGGTGCGCTGCCATCAGGGCGGCTCCGTAGCCGATGGCCGCCAGCCCTGCATATTCCTTGCAGAAAAGTGCAAAAACGAGCCCGAGCCAGAACAGCCATTCTTTCTTTTTAAGATGTCCGAAATAGGATAGCAGGAAAAAGGGAATTGAGAGAACATCGCCATGGAAATCGAACAGGACCATGAACTGAAGCGCCGGAAACAAGGCGGTTGCGCAAACGACCGCCAGCGCCTTCCGGTCGCTTCCGAGCACGGTTTTGGCGATACAAAAGATCAGGACGATCCCGGCACAGACGAACAGCGTCTGGCCCGCAAAGAGCAGACGAGCGTCCGGGGCAATCCGGTACAACGCCGCGAACGCGGCATACACGACCTCGACATGGGTAGACAATCGGGAAACATTGGAAAAAGGGAGCTGCGGGTCCGTCACCTCGAGCAGCCGGCCATGGGCCGTGTTCCAGATCGCCTGGTCCATGAGGCCGAAATCGAGCATACGGAGAGAAAACGCGTTGTACTTGCATATCGCAAGCGTGGTGAAGAGCGCGAAAAACAGCGCGACGATTGCGCCAACTGCAACAGTCGCGGCGCGGGGCGTCACCAAATCCGCGGCCGCGAAGCGGATGCGCGCCGGAAGCGCACAACCTATCGAGCGCGCGCCGGCCGCAAGCGCCAGGGCGGAGACCGCCAGCAGCGGATAATAGAGGAGCGGAACGCCCGCATAATACTTGACAAGATAGATCACGCCGCAGAACAGGCACAGCACGGACGCGACCGCGGTTGCGCTGGGGGTCGGGTTCGACGTCATGCCGTCGCCGCCCTCTTCGGAAAGACTGCGAGCAAATGGTCGACAATGGTTGTGGCCGGGTATAAAAGGGAAAAATCCCGTCCGTGACGCCGCGTTCCCAGTGTTTTCATGAAGCGGGCCACCGGTTCCCCGTCCGTGCCCGACATCATTGCCGAACTGTCAAGCCCTTCGGGGCGCTCCGTCTTTGTGCGCAACACCAAACAGGGAACGTCCAGGTAATAGGTCTCCTCCTGCAAACCGCCACCGTCCGTAATGACAAAGGATGCACGCGAAACCATGGCCATGAATTCGTCGTATCGCTGGTAGCCGAGGATCTCGATGGCGCCATGGTGCGTGAGCCGGTCGAGGAGGCCGTATTTTTTCAAACGCCGCTGCGTGAGCTTGTGCATGACAAACATTAATTTATAGCCTTCGGCGCCAATGCCGGTCAGCGCCTCAATCGCGGCGGCGGCCTTGGTTCGCGAATAGAACGTTTCGTTCCGGTGGAGGGTGACGACGCCGTAGGGTCCCGGATATTCCGTTGCCCCCGTTCTTTCACGGGCGAACCTGACGGCCTGGAGAACGGTATTGGCACCCGTGCAGACAACGGTAACGCGCGCTCTGCGTTTCCTGCAGTTGGACGCCGCCCATTCGTTTGGCGCATACAACACCGCGGCACGAGCAACACAGATCCGCCTGATGATCTCCTCGGGGAACGGCGTCCACAGCATGCCGGTGGTCAGGCCGGATTCGATATGCACCAGGCGCTGGCCCCAGAAAAGGGAAAGCAGGCAGCCCGCGAGTGTGGACAGGGTGTCGCCGTGAACCACCAGGGCGCGCGCCGAACAGTCTTTTTTGGCCCGATCCAGGAGAACTCCATTGACACAACAGATAAGGAACCACAGCAGCGCGTGGTGGACAGACGTCATGTCTGCGGCCAGCCTGGTGAGGAAAACGTCACCGTGGCGCACGCCGAACACGCGCGCCATTTCACCGGTCGAGGCCGTGTGCTGGCCCGAGTTGATGAGCCGGTACGGTACGTTCCTTCTGTCAAGCTCCATGAGGACGGGCGCCATCTTGACAAACTGGCCGCGCGTACCGATCAGAACATTCACCAGCGGGATCATGTCTTTCTCCCCCACGCAAGCAGCCCCAGCCCGATCCACTGCGAGAAGAAGAGCGGCCTGAGCGCGGATGGCGCCTGGGTGAATACTCCTGAGGCGAACCCGGGAACGGGCCGGATCACCCGTACCCCGCCGGGGCCGAAAATCGCTTCGATTTGCTTCCGCAAATTCTTCTTCCGAAATCCGTGCCGTTCTTCCGGCCCCCCGGCCGCGTAGCCCCCCAACCGCGCAGACCTGGCAAGGGCCCGCACGACGCTCAACGCATTCGGCACCACGGCAAAGAACCAGCCGCCGCGTTTCAGGATTCTCTTGGACTCGCGAAAAACAAAGTCAAGGTCGGCCACGTACGTCAACGCGTCGAAACTCGCGACAACGTCGAACGTGGCGTCCTCAAACGGCAATGGTTTTGAGCAGTCTGCGCAGACGAGCCTCCCGGTGCCGGAGCGCTTTGCCGCCGCAAGCATGGGAAAGGAAAAGTCCACGGCGCAGACGACACACCCGGCGTTTGCAATGGCACGGGAGTACAATCCGGTACCGCACCCGAGCTCGCACACCCTCCCGGTAATCCGTGAAATTGACTGGAGAGAATCAATCGTCGACTCGACGGTCCATTGCCGTGCGGCGCCCGCGATGCGCATGTCATAGCTCTGCGCCAGGGCGTCGAACGCGGTTTTCATGCGACTCCCGGACCGGTTGGCACGAGGTCCCTCATGCGGACGAAACAAAACCCTTTATCAAGAAGGTACTCGATTGCCGCAGTGAGGTACGCGATGCCTGCGACGCCGTCGAGGCACGGATGGCCGTAGAGCACGGCCGGCCCGTCTCCGGAAAGCTTCAGCGTGAGCTCGGCCAAAAAATCCTGTTCGGACTGCTTTTGCAAACACGCCCATTCGATGAGGGGGGTATGCGATGCCCCGCACACCGTGACCGGAACCTGCCAGTGGGAGAACGTCCTGCCGCCCGCTTCCGCGTGAAAGGGCCGCAGGCCGTCCATGTCGCTTGCGTATTGAAATTTTTTTTCGTCGATGACTGCCAGCGTCGCTTCACTCCACACGAAACCGGGAGCCGCAAATCCGGCCGGCGCGCCGAACAATCTCGCGAATGCATCGTAGCTCCAGCCCAGGTCGCGGCGGATCGTTTCGATACCTGCCGAACGGGCGTGGCGTTGCCACCAGGCGTGGTTTCTGCCGCCGTGCAACCCGAGTTCGTGGCCTTGCTCCTGAAACCGAGACAGGACATCCGCATTGTCACAACCGATCCGCGGGTTCATGATAAGCGTCTGCAGCGCGGCCGCGAAACCGAGCCGCTTCATCGGGAACATTCGCTTCGCGGAATCATGTCGTGAAACCATGCGGAGGAGCGCCGGACCGCGCTGGATCGCCCTTCCCATGGACACGAAGAGCGTGACGGGAACGGCGTAGCGGTGTGCAACGGCCGACAGGCCTGCAAGCCCTTGACGAACGCATGAGACCGAATCGATGTCGAAACGTAAGGCAATTCGTTTGTCCATAGGATGGGTGCGTCAGCGCTCCCTGGCGCCGGTGACGACGGTGGCTACGGATACCGCCAGCTCGTCGGTCCTGCGTCCGGACAGCATGAGCTCGCCCAGCAGGCCGATGCTGACGAACTGGATGCCGAGCAGCATGAGCAGGATGCCGAAGAGGAGCATGGCGAAGTGGCCGACCACGCCGGTGACGACACAACCGCGGACCACCAGGCCGAGGTCGATGCAGAACCCGGCGCCGAAGCACGCCATGCCGAGCATGCCGAAAAAATGCAGCGGCGCTTCCTGAAACCTGACGAGAAAGTAAATCATGATGACATCGAGCAATCCCTTGACAAACCGGCCCGGCCCGTATTTGGACCGGCCGCTGACCCGGGGATGATTTTCAACCTTGATTTCCTGGACCTTGAATCCGCGCGCCTTGGCGATGATCGGGATGAACCGGTACATGTCGCCGTGCAGCCGTAGATTTCTTGCGCACCGCGCGGTTAGAGCGCGGAACGGGCAGTTCATGTCGTGAAAGGTCGTTCCTGACACCAGCGACACCAGGCCGTTGAACACCCGCGACGGGATTGTCTTGGCGATGGAGCCTTTGCCGTTGTGCTTCCAGCCCACCACGCAGTCGTAGCCCTTGCGCATTTCGTCAACGAATTTGGGGATCTCGCCGGGATCGTCCTGCAAATCACCGTCCATGGTGATGACGATCCGTCCGCGCGCATACGAGAATCCGGCGGAATAGGCGACGGTCTTGCCGCAGTTCACACCAAGGTGCACGGCCGCAAAATGCTGATACGTCAGGCATGCGTCGGCGAGCCGGTCCGCCGTGGCGTCCGTGCTGCCGTCGTTGACAAAGACGACTTCATAGCACAGGCTTGTCCGTCCCAGTACCCCGTCGAGCGACAGCGACAGGGGCCCGATGTTGCCTTCCTCGTTGAACACCGGAATAACGACCGATAGATCAATGCCTTTGTCCATTTCTTTATTATATAACAACGGACGCCGGTAGGGCACCATAAAAAATCGGAGCACGCCTTCAGTAAAGATCCACGGACATAGGCCGTGGCTTTGTTAACCGGCCACAGGCCGGGAAACAAAGAGGAAAGCACTCTTGTGCTGTAAGGTTACGCTTATGCACCACGCCCAAAGGGCGTGGTCTTTGTTGGGATGCCATAGGCTTTTGCATTAAATAACCTTGTATAAAAGTTGGCTGGGAACCACAATATATAGTATAATCAAACCATGCTGTCCGGCGCGGACAGGAAGGATGGTCGTATGGTACGCACGCTTGCACATGACGATGTCGTTTTTGTCTGCCCGAGTTCGGACCCTTCGTCGTACGCAAAATACGGCGCGACCGTGATTGCTTCGGGCGGCACGCACTCTTCCGATTATGTCAACAAATTGAAACGCGGCGGGCTGCACACGACCGCAACAATTTCGTGCCTGACCGCCCATGGCCATGACCTGCACGCGTATCCGGACCTTGCCGACGCCACGGCCCGCGACATTTCCGGAAACCCCATTGCGGTGCCCTGGCTTTCGGGCGCTTCTTCGGCCGACGCGCCCCACTTTTTCGGGTGCATCAACCATCCTGCGTTTCGAGCTTTCATCCGGCGCAAGGTCTGCGACGCGATGTCCGGCGGCGTGGCCGGCATTCATGTCGACGACCACCTCGCCAGCGCCTACGCGGCGATCCATCTCGGCGGCTGTTTCTGTGATCATTGCGTGTCGGGATTTGCCGCGTATTGTGGAGGAAGAGCCAGCCCCGACCTATATTCGGCGGCGGCCGTGACGTCCTTCGAGGGTTTCGACTATCGATCTTTTGTCAATACTATTGCGCCGACCCGCGAAGTGTACCTGGCTCGTGCAGGGACGGTCGACGGCATCCCCCTGCACCGGGAATTCATCGATTTCCAGCTGACGGCCGCTGCCCGCAACGTGGTGTCGCTGGGAACACTGGCCGCCGACGTGGCGCAATCTCCCGTCAGCCTGAGCGCCAACGTGCGCCTGCCCCTGGTGGAGCATTCGGTGGTGGTGCCGCACCTGACCTATTGCGCCAGCGAAATCGAGCACCATGCGCAGCAGGGACCGGCGGGTTTGTCAAATGCGATAGAGGCATACCGCATGGCCGAGACCCTGAAATGCCCCCTGGCCGCTTCCGCGACACCGCAGGACTGGGCTTTTGTCAACGAGTGCGGCGCCGAACACCTGGTGCGCATCTGGATCGCGCTGTCGTACGCCTGCGGCCAGCGGTTCATGGTGCCTAACAAGGTGCTGTGCGCGGGGGGCGGGCACGGCCCGCACTGGTACTGCGGACCCGTTGCCGCATACGCGCCTGTCTATCAATTCGTCAAGAAACTCGGATTTCTTCTCAACGGTTTCAGTGCCGTGGGCCCGCTTGCGGCCCCTGACCCGGCGCCGTCCTCGTTCGAAGCGCATGCGGACCGGACCGCCCTGTCCGACCTTTTTACCGGCCACCCGGTATCACCCTTGACGGCTGGCGAGAGTGCCCTGGTTTTCCCGAGGGTCAAGAGCGACGGCTCGGTGGCGATCCATGTCGTGGGCACGCGCGGCGACAGCAGGACGGGCCGCGACTCGGTGCAGAAAAACCTTGAGGTGCGGCTGCCGAATTCCCTGTTCAAAAGAAATTTCAGCGGTGCAACGGCCTACGGATACGGTTGTGAGCCCTACAAACTGGCGATAACCAATGAAGGCCAGACCAGTTCATTTGTGCTGCCCGAGCTTTCCCTGTGGAGCGTCGTGGCATTCGAATATTGGGCTTGACGATAACGCGCATTTCTGAAAAGGAAATAACGGCACGCTTCTTATGTTGTCCTTGAAACGCCCCCTCTTTGGAATTCTGTGGTTTTGCGTGCTCTCCGCCGGCATATTCAGCATCGCCGGCGTCGTCCTTTCCGTACACCTCCATCACGCCGGCCATGACCCCAGGCAGACGGTTGCGATCATGCTATCGAACTTCATGGCAGACCGCCTCAACTTGATACTCCTGCCGCTGTTCATCGGTGTGGTAATCGCATCGGTCAAAGGGTGGCTGCCCGGTACGCGGCCGGAGGAGAAGCTCGGTGACGCATGCCCGGGGGCGCCCTTCTGCGGGTTCTCGGACGCCCTGGCGCTCGTCGTATACCTGGTTCTGATCCAAACCGGGCTTGGGTTTGTGCAGGGCGCCCTCTGCGAGATCATCGGCCAGCCTCGCATCGCGCAATTGCCGGCCGCCCATTGCACGCTTGCCGCGCTGTCATCCATCCTGCTCACGCTTTTTGCCCTGAAAGTATCCAAAGCACCTGCCGCGGGAATTCTCGGGTTTGCGCGCGTTCATGCCCTCCTTCTCCCGCTCTGCGTGCTGCTGGTCGCGGGCGACGCGCTTGTCGAATCGGAAATAGACAACATGCAACGGGGGCTTTTTTCGTATCCGGACGTGCTGCAGCAGATCATGGCCGGCATGCTGAACGAGGGACTGCTGTCCGTCTTCCTGCTTGTCGTGATCGCGCCGCTTGCCGAAGAGATCGTCTTTCGCGGAATCATCCTGAAATCATTTTTGCGGAAGTATTCACCCGGCCGTGCGATCGCTCTGTCTTCGATAGCGTTTTCCCTTGCGCACATGGACCCGATGCAGATCGTGTCTGCGCTTGGGTTCGGGATTCTTCTGGGGTGGCTCTACTTTGAAACGGAGAACCTGTGGCTGTGCATCCTGGTCCATTCGTCACACAATTTTCTGAACTACCTCGTGTACCACGATAGTATTCCCGTGCACATCTCTGGCTTTTCGGCACTGGCCGCCGCGAAGTACCAGTTTCAGCCCGTGTGGATCGATTTCCTGGGCGTGCTGCTGCTGGGGATCGGGATCGCGGGGATCAGGATGGTTGCAAAGAGGAAATGGACGGCTGCAGAAAGTAAAGACCCGCTCTGAGCGGGGCATCCCGGACTTTCTCCCCGTTCACGAGCCTACCTTATGTACCATAATGGCCGTGGCCTTTGCGCCGATGTCGCGAAGGCCGGAAATCATAATGACAAAATCGTCTTTTTTCGCAAGTTTCATTTCCTTGAGGACCCGTTCGCCGTAGGCGAGGTACTCTTGAGTCGACATCTTCCTCTTGACATAGTATGGATAGACGCCCCAGAGAAGATGCATGCGGCGCGCCTTTTCCTCCGACTGCGTGAACGCCATGATCGGCGCAGCGGGCCGGTCGGACGACACGATGCGTGCGGTGTACCCGGAAACGGTAAGCACGAAGATGCAGTGCACCATGAGGTCTCTTGACAATTGGGCTGTCGCCTCGCCGATCGCGTCAAGCAGGTCTGACGTCGGTTCACGTACGGTCGTGTTGAACAGGCCTCCCTGGGAAAAGAAGCGGTACGCCTCGGTTTCACGCAGGATGGAATCCATTGTCGCAAACGTCTCCAGCGGATATCTTCCCATGGCGGTCTCGGCGGACATCATGACCGCGTCCGCGCCTGCCTGGCAGGCGCTTGCCACATCCGTGACCTCGGCTCGCGTTGGCCGGGAATGCTCGATCATGCTTTCGAGCATCTGGGTAGCCACGATCACCGGTTTGTTCATCTTGTTGGCGATCTGAATGAGCTTGCTCTGGATGATGGGCACCTTTTTCGCAGGAAGCTCCACGCCCAAGTCCCCGCGCGCGACCATGATGCCGTCCGCAAGCTCCACGATCCGTTTGATATTCTCGAGCGCCTCGGGCATTTCTATTTTAGCAATTACTGGTATGTCCGAGTGACGGCGTTTGAGCAGGGTTTTGAGGCTTTGGATGTCCCCGGGCTTGCGGACAAACGAGAGTGCGATGAAGTCAACACCGGCCTCGATGCAATACAGGACGTCTTTTTTATCCTTTGGCGTGAGCGCCGCGATGCGCAGCTGCGTATCGGGCAGGTTCATTCCCTTCTTGTCTTTCAAGACGCCGCCGTGGATTACCTTTGCTTCGACTCGGTCCTTGAATTTCCTCACGACTTTGAGCTCGAGGTTGCCGTCGTCGAGCAGGATCGAATGGCCCGCCACGACCTCGGCCACCAGATTCTTGTACTGCGACGGGATCAGGTTGTCGGTCCCCACGACATTCTTTGTGGTGATGGTCACGATCGAGCCTTCTTTGAGCACGATTGAACCGTTTGCAAACTCGCCGACGCGTATCTTGGGCCCGCACAGGTCGCCGAGCACGGCAATCGGCTTGTTGAGACGGGCTGATATTTTCCGGATCAATCTGATGGTTTTTACGTGGTCTTCGGCCTTGCCGTGGGAGAAATTGATTCTGGCCACGTCAAGCCCCCCCGCGATGAGGCTTTTCAGTTTTTCAGGCGACGACGACGCCGGTCCGATCGTCGCGACGATTTTCGTCCGTCTGAAATACAAGTACTTGTGATGCAGGTCAAGGTCGAACAAGTCAGATTTTTCGGGCAGTGAGCGTGTGGCGGTCATCTAGAGGCTCCTTAGCATCCATATATGGATTATACACTCGGTACACCTCGTTACCGTGGTCTACCTGCGTAGATAATAAAATCAGCTACAGCAATCCACCAGCGAAGCAGGTGGGTTAGGAAAAGGAATTACCTCTGAAAGAATACTATTTCGAAAGCGCAGGCGCAACGGGAAATAACCTGGTGTTTATTTCACTCTCGTCGATCACAAAATCGCGCACATGCCCGACGATGTGTCATCCTTCGATTATTGCTTTGTCGTGAAGGCGGTATTTGCCTTCCGGGCGGCACGACGAGTATCTTGTAGTCAATCGATCCGGCCTCCGGTGCCTTGACATTTTCAAAGACGGAAATCGGTCATCATGAATGACGAACGCGGGCGCCACGTCCTCGGCCTCCCTGAAATGGACGAGCAGCACAGGTACCTCTATCGGCTTTTCGACTCCATCGAGAACGGCCCGCAGGTCGTTGACAAAAAGCGCATGGAAAACCTGGTGACCGAGCTGGAGCGGTACCTCAATTTCCATTTTGCCAGCGAAGAGCTTCTCATGCGAAGTTACAAATATCCGGCATTCGCGCAGCACCAGTCCGACCACGAAAACGCGGCTAACCGTTTTTTCCAGTTTGCGGAGGATCTTGACGGGGACAGGCTCAACCCGGCTGCATTGCGCATTTTCCTCACCGGATGGCTTATGGAGCATAGCCTGACCATTGACGCGGATTATGCTTCCTGGATCAGGCAATGCAGGCTGGATGCGGGCATTAGCAACAGCAATCCACCAGCGAAGCAGGTGGGTTAGCGCGGAGTAAAGAGCGGCTCCCTGAATTCCCCTGCGAATACCACTTCCGGCTCAAGAAGGATTCCCCTGATGTCAAACACGGTCTTCTGAACCTGCACAATAAGGGCACGCACATCATCTGCCATGGCAGCCCCGAGGTTCACGATGAAATTTGCGTGCGTCAAAGACACCTGCGCATCTCCCCGAATAGCGCCCTTGAGGCCGCATTGTTCGATGAGCTGTCCCGCAGTTGCGCCGGCAGCGGCCGGAGGATTCTTGAAAACGCTGCCGCAATTCGGCAAGTCCAGCGGGTGTCGCTGTTTGCGTTTTGCAAGCACCTCACGGAAGACTTCCCGTGCCGCACCGGACTGGTCATGCACAAAACAGAATGTTGCGGACAGCACGAGTGTGTCCGCGCTTTTGAAAACGCTTGTCCGGTACGCGGCGGCGAGGTCCGGCGCTGAAACCGACTTGGATTGTGCCGTGACCAAATCGACAGAGCCAACCGACGTCAGGCAACCGGCTATCTCCTGGCCGAACGCGCCCGCGTTCATCACGACCGCCCCGCCCACGCTTCCCGGGATGCCGGCGAGCTTTTCCATCCCGGCGTATCCGCGGTCAACGGACTCCTTGACAAGAGAGTGCAAGAGCGTTCCGCTTTTGCATTGTGCGCAGTCGCCATTCCAGACCGTGCCCGTCCAGTGCGCGGCCAGGTCCACCACCAGGCCGGGGAAGCCCGCGTCGCTGACCAGCAGGTTGGAGCCTTTCCCCAGGACAAGAAAGGGGGCATGGTTCGTGCGCGCCCAGGCAATGGCGTCCACGATGTCCTGCTCCTGCGCGGGAGCGCAGTACACCCCGGCCGGGCCGCCGATCCCGAAGGTGGTCTTGTCCGCAAGCCGGACGTTACTGAGGAAGATTGGCATTGGGGAATTGTTCGTCAAGAAAGATCTTGTAGATTCCGCTCGAAACAAAGAATTCGACGATCGTGGCGTCCACGTGGTTGGCGCGCGCCTCGGCACGCAGAATTTCGAGTGCCTTTTCCGGCGGCATCTTGGGCTTGTATGGCCGGTCCTGGGCAACCAGCGCCTCGTAGATATCGATCACCGCGAGGGCCTTGCTCTCGAAGCTGAGCTTATCTCCGGTCAAGCCGTCGGGGTACCCGCTGCCGTCGAGTTTTTCGTGATGGTGACACGCGATATCCGGTATTCGCTCCAGTTCGCGCGTCCAGGGAATCCTTGACAAAAGCCGGCGAGTCGCCTGCGCGTGTGAATTGATGCGCTCGCGCTCCTTGTGGGTCAAGTTTCCCCGTCTGACCGCCAGGCATTCGAATTCGCCGTCGTTTAGAAATCCGTGTGTCTGGCCGGTGGTGTCCGCAAAGCGTTTTGCGGCGATCGTGACGAGGCGTTCGTGGTCCGGGTCCGATAAAAACCCGGAGCTGTTGATTTTTGCGATGAAATCGATGTCCGCGTTGAGCTGCGCCTCCGAATCCCAGGCAAACGGACCGGACGAGGCGCTGTAGCGCATCCGCGCCCTGATGTACTCGGCGCGCATGGCAATGCTTGCCATCCCGTCCTTTGACAGCCGCGACTCTTTGGTCAGAAGCGCCTCGGGCACGCCGATCTTGCCGATATCGTGCAAGAGGGCGGCAAACCGGAACTGGTTTTTCCGGTTGTCGTCGAAGTGCTCATTACCAAACGGGCCCCCGCCCGCGCGATTGACCGCGTCGGCGAACGCTAGTGCGTATCCCATGACCCTGCGGGAATGGCCGTAGGTCACCCGGTCCCGCTCGTCGATGGCCGCGATGGACGAGCGAAGATATCCCTCGAAAATTCCCTGGATCTCCTGGTACAGCTGCACCCGCTCGATGGACACGGCAGCCTGCGACGCGATTGACAGGATGAAATCCTCGTCCGACAGGGTGAACGCCTCCACGTACGTTTCGACGGCGGCCGGCGACAGGAGCCGCGCAGCTTTGTCCGATTTCTTGTTCATGAGCTGGAGCACGCCCGCGACCTCGCCGGCCATATTCTTGAGCGGCACGGTGAGCATGGACTTCACGCGGTATTCGAATTTCTTTTCGTATTCCTTCCGGGTCGTTTTGTACGGCACGTCCCCCAGCGCGAAAATGTCCTCGATGGCCAAAGGCTGCCCCGTATGAGCGACATAGCCGGCAACGGTGGTTTCGTCGATGGTGATGACAAACTCCTCGGATTTGTGCCCGATGTCGACCGAGTCGTTCTGCGAAATCTTGAAGCGTATCTTGTCGGTAAATGAGCCTCCCGGACCGTTCTTCTCACGGATATAAATGCTGCCCGCGTCCGCGGCCACGATGTCGCGCGTTTCCAGGAGAATGCTTGCCAGAAGACTTGACAGATCTGAATGCTGCGACAGAGACGTCGCAATCTTGATCAATTGGTACTTCTGCTTGCGGTATTTCATGATCTCGCCCATGATCTCGCGGTTCTGCGAGAGCAAAAGCCCGTGATGCGAGATCGAGGACAGGATGTTTCTCAGCGCGAGTTCCGTCAGGGGGCTGCGGAAGAATCCTTCGATAGGCAGATCGGCAAGGAACGCCGGGACCGTTGCGCCCGGGATCATCTGAAAGAAAGGGATCTCCTGGCCGAACCCGAGCGGCATGGCCCCGAACATGGCAAGGATCGCCTGCCGGTCGCAGGGAAGGAAGGAAATACATCCGCCCGGAAGCGGTGCGGACGCGTCCGGCGTAAAGGCAGAGGCGTCGGGATGATGCCTGATGTCAAGCTTGCAATCGCCTGCCACCTCGGCGCACAGGGCCATATCGTGCGGGCTGACCTTGCCCAGCAACATGATGTAAGAAGCCATAGAGTAAAATTAGCTTGAGCGGGATGAAGCGTACAACTTTTAGTGAAACCACAAGGGAATGAGAACATATAAACGACGTAGGGGTTCGCCATGGCGAACCCCTACAATTATTGTACAGGCAATTTGAGTATCGAATAGTCGGATTTGGCCTCAGCCTTTTATCGCCTCGGCCGGACATGCTGTTGCGCATGCGCCGCAATCGGTGCACTTGCCTGCGTCAATGATGTAGATGGGATCTCCTTCGCTGATCGCTTCGACCGGGCATTCGGGGACGCAGGTCCCGCAGGCAACGCAGGCATCGGTAATAACATGTGGCATCGTAATCTCCTTGTGAATAAAAAAGTGACTCCTCCAGTGAATTCGGAATAAAATTATTTGATCCTGATAAAACGGTCAAGTGAATTTTTTGCCGTCGCGTCCGGTTGATTTTGCCGGCGGCTCATGATACAATGGAAATGCTCCAGGACAAAAGCGGAGACGAAAAACTCGATGAAACCAGCCCGACAGATCATGCCTCGAATCGCTGCTGAATTCTCGCCACGGTCGCTTATTCCGAATATTCTCGCGGGAATCATCATCGGTACGCTCACGGTGATCGTGGAGATTTCCTTTGGCGCGCTCATTTTCAGCGGCCCGCTTTCCGCCTATGTTTTCAACGGCATCGGCTGTACACTGTTCGGCGCTTTCGTCATCAGTGCCGTTGTCGCGCTGACCAGTTCCTTTCCCGGGACCATAGCGCGTCCGCACGAGATTCCCGCGGCGATCCTCGCCATTGTCGTCGCCGCCATTGCCGCAACGCTTCCCGCGTCCGCATCCGCCGATACCTTTGTCACGGTCGTTGCCGCCATCATCCTAACCTCGGTTCTCACGGGAATTTTTTTCCTGACGCTCGGATCCTTCAAACTCGGCAGCCTCATCAGGTTCATTCCGTTTCCGGTCGTGGGCGGATTTCTCGCCGGAACAGGCTGGCTCTTGTGCAAAGGCGGCATCAATGTTATCACAACCATAAAGGTTTCGCGCGCCAGCGCGCTTCTTCTGTTTCACGCTGACGCTCTTGTCAAGTGGCTCCCGGCGCTGTTCTTCGCCATCGTGCTTCTGCTGGTGATGAGGCGGTTCACCCATTTCCTCGTCATGCCGCTTCTGATCCTTGCCGCGGCTGTTGTCTTTTATGCAACCATGTTCGCGACGCACATGTCAATCGCCACAGCCCAGGCGCACGGCTGGCTCCTGGGACCGTTCCAGGAAGGGAACATGTGGAAACCGCTTGCTCCTTCGCAGCTCGCGCATGTCCATTGGTCCTTGATTTTTGGACAACTCAACAATATCGGGACCATTCTGATCATTTCCGTGCTCCCGCTGCTGCTCAACGCAAGCGGGTTCGAACTCATGGTACGGAAGGACCTGGATTTCAACCGCGAATTGAAATCTGCGGGCGTGGCCAACATCCTCGCCGGTCTGGGAGGTGGAACCGTGGGGTTTCATTCGCTCAGCCTTTCGGCGCTCGGGTTGCGGATGGGCGCAACAAGCCGCCTGGCGGGCCTGTCGTGCGCCGCGCTCTGCGGCGCTACCCTGTTCTTCGGCTCGTCGATCCTCACGTTTTTCCCGCGGCCCATTCTCGGCGGTCTGCTTTTGTATCTTGGCCTCGGCTTTCTCATCGAATGGGTGTACGGTGCGTATTTCAAGCTGCCGAAAACCGATTACCTGCTCATCCTTTTCATTCTCCTTATTATCGCAACCTTCGGGTTCCTCGAAGGCGTGGCGACCGGGATCCTGGTTGCCGTGGTGCTGTTCGTGATCAAGTACAGCCGCGTGGGCGTGGTCAAATATTATCTCTCTGGTGTCAATTACCACAGCAACGTGGACCGGGGCATGGCGTTGCAGCGGCTTGTCGCCGGACACGGCCAGCGCCTTGCCATCCTCAAGCTCCAAGGGTACCTTTTCTTCGGCACGGCCAACAACCTGCTGACTATTGTGCGCGGCCGCATCGACAACCCCGCCCTTCCGGGCGCCGGTTTCATCGTGCTTGATTTCTCCCTTGTCAGTGGACTGGACTCATCCGCGCTCAAGAGCTTCGCCAAGATGCTGCAGGTGGCGCAGGCGGGAAAGGTGACGATCGTGCTGACCGCCATGTCGGCGGAAGTCGCCCGGCAGTTCGGCAAGAGCGACATCGGCGCGGCACCCCCCGATGTGCTACGGGTATTCGTTGACCTCGATCACGGCGTCGAGTGGTGCGAAGACCAGATCATCGCCGGGGTCGGGCAGGGCGCGTGCGCACCGCTTCACCAGGACCTTCCCGGCCTCCTTGCCGGCCTGCTTCCGGCGGGCACGGACATGTCCCGCTTCTCCCGGCATCTCGATGTCCGAACCGTTTCCAAAGGGGAATTCCTGATGCGACAGGGGGACAAGGTGGCGGCGCTATTCTTCATCGAGTCCGGACGGGTGACCGCGCAGATCGAACTTGACAACGGCAAGACAGCCCGGTTGCGTTCCATGGGCGCGGGTACCGTGGTCGGCGAGCTCGGCCTGTACCTGGGCGCGACCGCAACGGCATCGGTGGTCGCCGAGGAGCATAGCCGAATCTCGTGCCTCAGCCTGGAGGCCCTGCGAGACATGGAGCATTCCGACCCCGCGGTAGCCGCCGCCTTCCACAAATTCATCGTTCGCCTGCTCGGCGAGCGCTTAACGAACGCAAACAGGTCGCTGTCCGCGCTGCTGACCTGAGAAAGGACCGTTGACCTGCCCTCGGGGACTGCGGAGGCTTCGCGGGCGCTGACCGATTTTTTCGGATCGCTGCCGAGCGAATTGTAATTTTTCATCATGCGCCTGCCCGACTTTCTCGACATCGCCCTCATCGCCGTTCTTCTGTATTTCGCGCTCTTGTGGCTTAAGCAGCAGGCGTCGCGCTCGTTTGCCGTGGCCATCGGCATCGCGGTGGTCTTGTACGTGCTGGCGCGCCAGACCGACATGTACCTCACCTCGCAGCTGTTCAAATCCGGCCTCACCGCTGTTCTGGTCGCGCTTGTCTTGATTTTTCATACCGACATCAGGCGGATCTTTGAACGCCTGGCTACCTGGAAACTGTTTACTTCCAAGCACGGGCTCGTTGCCTCGAATTACACGGTCGACATCCTGACCGAGTCGGCAGCCAAGCTTGCCGAGGACCATGTCGGCGCGCTGGTCGTGCTGAAAGGCCAGGAGCCGCTTGAGCGGCATATCCGCGGCGGCGTGCTGCTGAGCGGCAAGATCAGCGCGCCGCTGGTGTACGGCATGTTCAACACGCACTCGCCCACCCATGACGGAGCCGTGATCATCGAGGGGGAAACCATCGACCGCTTCGGCGTGTACCTGCCCTTGTCCCAGAACCTTTCCGAGGGCGGCAGGGCCGGGACGCGGCATGCGGCGGCGCTCGGTCTGTCCGAACGATGCGACGCGTTTGTCATCGTGGTGTCAGAAGAGCGCGGCACCATCGGCGTGGCCGAACACGGCAAACTTGACAGACTAGAATCCGCGGTGGATTTGAAAAGCAGGCTGCAGGAGTTTTACCTTCGCATCCATCCGTCGAAAACCGGGTCGCGAAGGCTCGCCCTGGTCACGCGCAACATTGGCGTCAAGACCGCCGCGCTTGTGCTGGCCGTCGGCCTGTGGTGGGTTTTTTCGTACCGGGTCACCACGATACACCGGACATACGCTCTTCCCATCGAGTGCCGGAACCTCCCGTCCGAGTTCACCATCGACGATCCGGGCGTTTCCGAGGCGCGCGTATCGTTGTCCGGCCCCCAGCGTATTTTCGCGTTCGATCCGCTGTCCATGGCGGTTGCGGTGGATCTGGGCGCAATCCGCGACGGCAGCCAGGATGTCGCGATCACCGATCAATCTCTTGTCAACAAGCCGCCCGGCCTGGCCGTGGTCCAGATCGTGCCCCGCACGCTCCACCTGAAGGCGTATCATCTGGTCGCCGTCGACTTACCTGTCAAGGTGCCGGTCATCGGCACAGTGGCCAAAAACCTCGGTCTTGCGGCCATCAGGTCCGATCCGGCGACGGTGCGCCTGTTCGTCCCCCGGTCCCGCAGGGCGGAGTATCAGGACATACGGACAGAGCCGCTGTATCTGCCGGACATCAGGCATACTGCCGATATGCGGCTGAATCTCACCCTGCCGGACCATGCGCAGCTTGTCGATTCCAGGCAGGGGGCGGTACTGGTCACGGTCGAGGTACGTGAAAAAAAATAGGAATATTTTTTGATTTTGCGGTTCCTGTTTTATTTTATTGAAAACATTACCGGCCTTCTGCTCGAATTCCAGTACTGGTTGATATTGTCTCAAGGAAAAGGAAGAAGGGGTGAGCAATGAATAATGGGATTGCATCTTCCAGCTTTAAACGGTCAAATAACACGGCAAAGAAAAAGGGGCGGGAACTTTTCATTCCCGCGTTTTTCGTGGAACCGCCGAACCTCGATCTCTATGCTGCCCTGCAGAACCTCATGTGGTATGCGGTCGAATGTCTCAACGCATTGCCGAGCATCACCGGAAGAAACCGCATTATGACCGATCATTTTTTCAAAGGCGTATCGCTCTTATCGGAAAGGGAAAAGGAGTGCAGCACGTCGCTCGATGCGCAATCCAACAAGCTTTTCGTCCGGTTCCTGGAGGAAGCACGCTCGACTGAAGTCCTCTTGCGCGGATTTCTTGACCCCGCACGTTCCCAGGATTGCGAGGATCAAGACCTTGTTCCAAAATCAGCGGCCGCTGCTATCGCGGCAAAAGCCACGTACTTGCATTGGATCCTCATCTGCCTGTCCAATGAGCTTCGGATCCCGCTCAATCCGTTCGGACCCGACGAATCCGGACGCGCGTGACGCCTCCACGCCGCCGGTACTCTCTGTAGCCTAGATACCGCTCACACTGTCCCTTAACTTCAGGCAATTCGACACGCTTTTGTATCGACAAAAAAATCCCCTCAGTTTTTATTGATTCCCAAAAATTCGTATAATATATTTAACGGTTCAAAATGGTTCCGTGGTGGAATCACGAGGCAGTATCATTGACATAAAGGAGACAATGATGGGAAACAGATCAGACATCGCATTGGGAATCAGCTCGTGCGACATCGAAAAGCGCAGCAAGCATCCGACTGTGTCCGGCTTTTACGGGGCCAACCTGTTTACCGACGAAGTCATGAAAAAATCTGTCACGCCAAAAACGTTCGAAGCGTTCAAGAAGTGGCAGGATACCGGCGTTGTTATCACCGGCAAACAAGCTGACGAAATCGCCAACGCGATGAAGGAATGGGCCATTGCAAAAGGCGCGACTTCCTATACGCACTGGTTTCAGCCAATGACCGGGCTCACGGCGGAAAAGCATGACAGTTTCATCGGCATCGCCGGAAAATCCAAGGTCATGGAAAAATTCTCCGGCAGCAAACTTATCCAGGGCGAACCCGACGCGTCCTCATTCCCGTCCGGCGGCATTCGCGCAACGTTCGAAGCGCGTGGATACACGGCGTGGGATCCCTCTTCACCCGCTTTTATTTCCGAAGTAGATCTTGGAAAAACCCTGTGTATTCCTAGCATCTTTATTTCCTACACCGGCGAAGCGCTCGACAAGAAATTGCCGCTTCTTAGAAGCGACATGGCTGTCAGCAAGGCTGCGGTCAACCTCTTGAAAATCCTGGGGCATAACGCCAAGCAGGTTTTTTCCACCTGCGGTCCGGAGCAGGAGTACTTCCTTATCGACGAAATGTACAACCGCCTCAGGACCGATCTGCAGCTCACCGGGCGAACGCTTATCGGCGCGCCGTCCCCGAAAGGCCAGCAGCTCGAGGATCAGTATTTCGGTTCGATCAAAGAGCGCATCCTCAATTACATGAACGAGGTTGCCGAAGAGGGATACAAAATCGGAATCCCTGTAACGACCCGCCACAACGAAGTTGCGCCGCACCAGTATGAATTTGCGCCGATCTTCGAACGCTCGAACATGGCTGCGGATCATAACCAGCTGCTCATGGACATCATGAAGAAAGTCGCACGCCGCCACGGCCTCGTGTGCCTTCTGCATGAAAAGCCTTTTGCGGGAATCAACGGAAGCGGCAAACACCTCAACTGGTCTCTGGCAGACGACAAAAACAACAACCTTCTCAATCCCGGCGAGACCCCCGAGGAAAATCTTCAGTTCCTCACCGTGCTTGTTGCCGTCGTCCATGCAGTGTACTACCATGCCGACTTGCTCCGTGCTTCGGTCGCGACCGCTGCCAACGAGCATCGGCTCGGCGCGAACGAAGCCCCGCCGGCAATCGTAAGCGTGTTCCTCGGCGAACAGCTTACTTCGATCCTCGACCAGATCGAAAAGGGTGAAATCAAAAAAGTCAAGAAGCTCGACACCATTGACCTCGGCGTCGGACTCCTGCCCAAATTCATACGGGACACCTCGGACCGGAACCGAACCTCGCCGTTCGCGTTTACCGGAGCGAAGTTCGAGTTCCGCGCCCTGGGAAGCTCACTCAATATATCCACGTCGATCGCGGTGCTTAACACCATCGTCGCCGAATCCATGAACACGGTCGCGCTCATGATCCAGGACGAGCAGAAAAAGACAAAGAACTTCGAAGCCGCTGTGCTCGCCGTGCTCTCGCGCGTGATCAAGAAGGTCAAGCCCGTCCTGTTCGAAGGGAACAACTACGCGCAGGAATGGATTGACGAAGCAGCACGACGCGGCCTACCCAACGAACCGTCGTCCCCCGAGGCGCTCAAGGCCTTCACCAAACCCGAGAACATCGAGTTGTTCGAGAAGCACGGGGTTCTGTCCAGGGTCGAAATGGTCGCCCGGTACCATATCTGGATAGAAATGTACTCCAAGATCCTCGAAATCGAAGCGCGGACGCTTGTGGAAATGGTGAATACCCAGGTGATCCCGCCCGCCTACTCCTTCCAGAGCGACGTGGCGAACGCGCTTGACATGCTCATGGATTATTCAGAGGACAAGACCGTCAAAATGCCGGAAGGCGCGGTCGAGGACCGGAAAGAGCTGTTCACCGAGTTAACTGCGGATATCCTTTACATCAGGAGGAATATCAAGGCTATGCTCGACCTACTCAAAAAGGCGGAAGCCACTGAGATCGAGGATAAATGCCGGATTTACTTCTCGCAGCTCAAGCCGCTCATGGAACACATTCGCAGGCATGTTGACGACCTTGAGTCCAAGATGCCGGACGAGATGTGGGTATTGCCGAAATACAAGGAAATGCTGTTCATCTGCTAACTGGTTCCTGTATCGTATCAAGTCAAAAGGGATTCTTCGCACACTCGCGAAGAGTCCCTTTCTCATTTTGGAGGTCCGAAATCACACGATCAGGGAAAACCCATTTGTCCAAAACACCATCAGAAATCCCTGGAGCATGAACAATCCAGTTATCATCGCTGTATCCACGACCGATCCCTCCCGCAGGGCGGCGCACGCCACGAACAGAGGAAATAGTGCCGCCATATACCGCATCATGCCGGGAATCACCATGAAGCCTGCGGTAAGCGGCAGAACCAGAAGAGACAATCCAAGTATTCCGTAAACCATCCCGATTCGTTTCCACAGAGCCACAATGAATATGCACCCGGACGCAACCGCCGTGCCGTTTCCTAAGGTGCTCACCTGGTGTGACATAAGGCAATGTACAAGCAGGGACAGCGGATTCGTCCACACGCTTCCCCACCCAACCTGCTTGATATGCGTGTAGAAGAACCAGTCACCGGTCACGCTATAGCCGAAAAGCGCGAACAGTCCGTAGCCGACCGGCACGCCGATGCAGCACAGCGAAGAAATCCCGATCTTCCGTATGTCAAAATGTTTTCCCGCCAGATATGCCAGGCACACGGCAGGCACCGCAAACACGGCGGTCGGCCGCGATAATCCAAGGAGAATTCCGCAGGCAAAGACAAATAAGAATTTTTCTTTCTTCATACCGTAAAACAGCAAAATGGAAATGAGCAGAAACAGAGACTCCGCAAAAACCCCTGAAAGTACAAAGGACGTTGGAAACGCAAAAAGAAACAGTACGGCGCGCTTTGCGTTTTGGGGCCCGTGGTCCAGCGCAACAAGCTTATGGAGAAACCAGGCGGCGCACAACAGGCACACATTGGATACGGCTATGCCGCTGATGAACAGATGACCGCCGAAGATGCGGCTCACAAACCCGACCAGCATCGGATACAGGGGGAAAAAGCCGAAATTAAGCTGATGGGGATCGATCGCCTTGGGAAGGTCGGACAGAACCGAAAGCGCATACCCGCTTTTTGCAATGTCAAGATACCAGCCGGAATCCCAGACGGCCCAGATCGACAGCCATGAATGCGTCGAATAATGCCACGGGAACTCCCTGCCGTGGAACGAGTCCAGTAACAACCGCGAAGCCACGCCGATGATGGTTAGGACCACTCTGCTTGTCAGGAAAAGAAATATGATGAAGCCGGCCGGCGACGACGCCACAGACCTCACTCTTGCCCGTATGTCCATCACGGCATTATTCACGGTAACCTGCCCTGCATGAATATACTATTTGACAAGCATCAAGAAGGAATACGGAAACAAGGCGCACGCGCTGGAAGCAAGTACGCCTGCATAGTCCATCCTCAGGCGCCCGAAAACGGCTGTCAGGGGAACACAGAAAAATACCGCTATCGGCGCCAGCGCGGTCAAGAGAAAGCGGCCGTCGGAATTCGACCAGAAAAGATTGTACTTTACATACGCCAAGCCGGTGAAGAACAGGGCCGCGGCGAGGAGGATTTCCGCACGTCGGAACCGGTTTTTCTTGAAATAATACATGCAGCACAGCAACGCTCCTACGGTCGTGTAGACCATTTCGACGCGGAAAAGCCAGCCTGCCGAATGCGATGCCGGCACCTGCTGCATGGGGAACCAGAAAGAAAACAGGCCTGAATACAGGAACACGAAGAACTCATGCGGCCGAAAAAGGAAGAACTGATGCGGGCCGTTGCCGATATTCTCCGCAAACACCGACCCGTACAAATGAACATTACGCAGATACCAGGGGCCGGCGACCACTGCGCAAACGCACAGCGTTAGGATCCCGGCGAAGACCCAAGCCCTGTTCCGGGTCTCATGATAGCGCAACGCGACAAAGACCACGATTACTGGAATGAACACCACAACGGACGCCTTGACAAGCATGCCGATTCCCAGGAGCAGACCGAGGACAATACCTGTTTTGACCGGGTGCCACGTTGGGCCTGACGCAAGGGATTGCCTGGTCAGAATCAGAAGTACGATCGCCGACATGAGCCAACACAACGAATCGTTGGAAACGACGGATGAGAAGTAGGCATGGGTCGGTAAGAACGCGGCAAAACACACGGTCGCCTGCCGGGCCGCAGCCGTGATCGAGAGGCTGGAGCAGATTTTCCAGATAATCAATAAAGTTAGCAGACCGAATACAAACGACACGAACCTGCAGGCGATAACCCTGCTTTCCTTTCCGGCAAGGCTTTCTGCCACAGTTCCGACGATGTAATACAGCGGTGCCTGGTAATATTCAAATTCATTGCGAGTGAAGGAATCCGGTTCGCGGGCATGGTGTTTCTGGACCGGGAATCGTTTCTGTTCCCGCAGGAAATCAACGTACGTGACGTGAGACGCCTCGTCGTTGAGCCCCTCAAGCCGGTGCGACACCGTTTGCCCGAGCGGCAGCAGCATGACAAATCCGAGCCGCAGGGCGACCGCGATTGCGATAAGGGAATAGAACAGAATATGCCGTCTCATGAGCGGCAGACTTTCCGCGGCAACCATGGTTCTTCCTCGCAGATAAAGTACCCTACGGCAATTGCACGATGGGGTGAACGATGACGGCGCCTGACCCGAACCGAAGGCGAAGGAAATAGCATCCGCTTTTCAATTGCACCGGGACTGTCGCGGGCCTGCCGTTGTTGACGATGCCGGCCCACAGCTGTCTGCCGCCCATGTCAAATAACGAGAGCGTGACAACCTGGACCTTCCTTGTCATTGTCCATGAAACGATCAACCTGTTCCTTTCGGTAAACCTCGCCGCAACGCGGACGGGGGTTGCCTGGATCAGAATCTGCGTCGCGTTTGCCGGAACGCCAAGCGCCGCCATGGCTCGTTCGGCATTGACCTTTCCCGCTCCCCAACGGACGTCCCGCGTGGTGATTTGCCCCGTGAATTTGTCCTTGATCGCGCTTATCCCGAGAATCGAGTCAACGACTTGAGGCGTCAGCGCCGGATTGTACTCCAGCATGCACGCAACGATGCCGGCGACAATGGGAGATGAAATCGACGTTCCGCCGAGAAACGCGTATCGCCCGATCTTGCTTTGAGGATTCGGCCAGACCGCGGTGCGACCTCCGTTATCCACGATATATCGAGTCATGGCACCGGTCACTTCACGGCCGGGTGCCGAGATGTCCGGCTTTATCCTCCCGTCCGCGGTTGGCCCGAGGCTGGTATACGAAAGATAATCGTAGAGCGTTGTGTCGCCTGCGCCGAATACGGTGCCGTCATACCGTAACGGCGACACCTTGCTGTTGTAGCCGCCCACCGCGATGATGCTTTTTGCGGTTCCGCCTACTTCATTGATTGTCATTGAAGAATCGCCGTCGACAAATCCGGCGATCCCCTCACCGTAACAATTCATTTTTCCCGCGTTCCACCCGTGGACCGTGGTTGCCACCGTCGATGCCAGCTTCGCTCCCATCATCAGGTTCGGGTTGCTCGAATACAGGGCGATATCGATGTGCGGCTTGCGGTTTGCCGCGTTGGCGCGCTCGACAATGGCCTCAAGGATCAGCGTATCCGGCCCGGTCACGACATTGGGCCACCGCAGGGTATCGAGAAAATATTGGGACGCGAGCTGGGACGTCACCAGCGCGTTTCCGCTCTTCTGATAACTTAAGTCTCTTTTGTCAAGAATGTAGATCGTATCGTTGAACGCCTTGTTGGCTTCTCCCCAGATATCGAAGTAGCTCCACACACCGCCCTGCCCCGCCGCTCCTTCGGGCGGCGTTGGTTCCACCCAGGTGCCTTTCCACCCCTGCGCAACGATTGAAAAAGCCACGTGTTCCTTGAGGCTGCCGTCGTTGCCCGCGGCGCCCACGATGATGTGGCCCTTCCCTGCAATGGAATCGATTCTCTGGTCCATCAAGGACGTTCCATCGTGGGGGCCGGACGCCGATCCGATGCTCATGTTGACCACGCACGGTTTCTTCAGGGAATCCGCAATCGAAAAGACCCAAGCCAGCCCATTCATGAAATCCGCGGTAGTGTTGCCGTACTTCACGGCGACGATCTTCGCGTTCCGGGCGGCGCCGGCGTACTGGAGATAGTTTTTGTCCGCCCCGGCCCCGCAACTGGCCATGTGGGTCCCGTGATATTCATTGCTGTCCGATCCGAACAATGTGTCTTTGTCAACATCGATTCCCTGTTTGATAAGTCCGTAGCCGAACCTGTTTTTCTGGGAATTCGATTTGTCGGCCTGGTTCCACAAAGCGATAAACCGGGTATGGCCGAGCGAATCGAGGAATGCCGGTTCGTGGGTATCGAACTCGTTGTCGAGTATGCCGAAGAGGACGCCATTACCGGTGAAGCTTCGTGTCAGGCTGGTACCGGCGCCTCCCTGCAGCTCGTTGATGTGCGTTTCGCGGCGCACTGAGTCCATGGTGGGATGGATGTTCTTTCTGTATTCTACCAGGCGAATCCCGGGTACGGCCCGCAGGAACGGCACGCTTCGTTCATGTCCCTCGATCGTGACGAAGTCGTTGACTTGGGAGACAAGCCGACATCCCGTTCCGAGAAGAGATGAGGCCGAGAATTCCGCATCGACAAGCGCAGCCACCCGGACGAGAGGCCCGGCGCCGGAAGCGGCCGCCGCCTTGCGCAGGGATTCCATAGTCATTGAAACCGGGTGTTCCCCAAGGACAAAAGTGCCCCTGCATGATCCGAGTTCCGCTGAAAAAGCCCGGCCCAAGCCGGCAAGACAAATGAGTCCAACCAGCGCTGTGGCCCGCGACGCTAGCGCCATACATCCTCCCAAAACCAGCCCTTGCTACCTCTAATTATAATGGAGATCCGGTGAATACGCCAGAAAATAATCCCCTGTGCCGGACCAAAGATGGTATAATCCCTAATATTCCTCCCGGCCTTGCATTTGATTAACACTATGGTTATTTTTAGACTCTTTTCTCTTTAGCGACTGTATCTGAATTATCTACGCTTTTTGCGTAGACCATGGTACCGAGATTTTCCGAGCGTATAATAATCACAGCTGCAGCAATCCACCAGCGAAGCAGGTGGGTTAGACGACAAAGGTTTTCAAGCGTACCAACTATGCCGGCAAGAAAAAAAGTCTCCCCCCGTTCGAAAAAGGTCGCTCGAGACAAAAGTGCCCCAATCCCCGCCGCAAGCCCGTCGCTCAAGATTCTTATGGTCGCGTCCGAAATGGTACCTTTTATCAAGGCAGGCGGACTCGGCGATGTCGTCGGGTCGCTGTCATTGGAACTCAAGAAACTTGGCCACGATGTTCGGGTGGTGATTCCGAAATACGCTTCGAACATCTATCTTGACCGTAAAGTGTCCAGGGTGCTGCCGTCCATGGGAGTCTGGATGGGCGGCGTCTGCGAATGGTGCTCGGTGCAAAGCGTTACCACCGAGTGCGGCGTTCCCGTCTATCTTATCGAGCACAATTATTTCTTCGGCAGATCCGGTCTGTATCACGATAGCGGCATGAACGACTACACGGACAACCCGCGACGGTTCGCCTTTCTTTCCAGGGCTGCGCTCCAATTATGCATCGATATCGGGTTTTCGCCCGACGTCATTCATGCAAACGACTGGCAGACCGCGCTGTGCCCGGCATACAGCAAAGTATGGCACTGGAACGATGCGCGGCTGGGCAGGGCCGCCTCCGTACTTACGCTGCACAATGTCGCCTACCAGGGCGTCTACCCGCACGACCATTGGGCCTACATCGGACTCGGCGCGGCCAACTTCACAAAAGATAAGTTCGAGTCGTACGGCAGGATCAACATGCTCAAGGGCGGCATCCATTTCGCCGACGTCGTCAACACCGTGAGCCCGACCTACGCGCACGAAACGACGACGCCCTTCGGCGGCTTCGGCCTTGCTCCCTACTTGACGGACAAGGGTGGCAATTACCTGGGAATCCTGAACGGCGCGGACTACAATGTCTGGTCACCCGATAAAGACGTGCTGATTCCGGCGCGCTACGGGCGCAGGAACATGTCCGGCAAGGCAAAATGCAAACGGGCCGTGCAGAAGGAATTCCTTTTGCGCGAAGACGATCATGTCGCTCTCATCGGCACGGTCGGACGCCTCGTTGACCAAAAGGGATTTGATCTCATCGCCGGTTGCATCGACAGCATTCTGCGGAGCATGCACGTGCAATTCGTGATTCTTGGATCGGGGGATGGCGGACTCGAGCATTATTTCGGCGATTTGCCGGGGAGGCACCCGGGCAGGGCCGGTTCCTTCATCGGATTCAACAACCGGCTTGCCCACCTGATCGAGGCGGGATGCGATTTCTTCCTCATGCCCTCCAAACACGAACCGTGCGGCCTTAACCAGCTCTATTCCCAACGCTACGGCACCCTGCCGATCGTGCACGCGACCGGTGGGCTTGACGACACGGTAATCAACTATGACGAAGGCACGGGCGACGGCACCGGGTTCAAGTTCTGGGAACCTTCCGTACGGTCGCTCTTTTACACCGTGGGCTGGGCGATTTCCACCTTTTACGACCGCACGCATCATATGGCCAAGCTCATCCAAAGCGCGATGCAGCAGGACTTCTCGTGGAGAAAAAGCGCGCATGAGTATGTCAAGCTGTATGAGAAAGCGATCGCAAACAAGCGAGCCTACGACTCACGCAATCGCTAGCAACGCTGAAAAAAAAGCACGGCCGCCTGATACGAGCCGTGCTTTCGAAAAACGCTTACCTATTCTTGCCGAATCAATATCCCGGATAATCCGCTTCCGCTTTTGCCTTGTCCGGATTCTTGCCTGCCCACTCGTCATAATCCTTCATCAGTTCATCGACATCTTTCTTGTCAAGGTTCGGCTCCTGGGATTTGACATTGTACGTCGCGTACTTGCATTTTCCCTTTTCCTGCTCGAGCTTTGCGGTCGCTTCGGACCCGGGCATGGGACTAAGGGACGTGTTTGTTCCGACAAACGGAATCGGAAACGCAGCCTGAAGGATATAATAGACTTTGCCCGCCTGGAAATTCAGCTTTACGTTTGACGTTGCCCGGATCTTGGACAATATGAGGTGCGAACCGGGATTTACCTCAAACGACATGACATTGTTGCCATAGGTGCCCCCTTCTATCGTACCGTCGCAATAAATCTTCGAAAGATCGCCGAACATACCGGAAGGCCTGATGACCACGCACAAGGCTTTATCGGCCGGCGCCTTGAAATCGGGGAACTGGTCCTGCTTGATGAGAAAGGGTTCGCACGCGACAAATATCGTTCCCACCACAACGGCGGCCAACAAGACTCGTAAACGCTTCACGGTACCTCCTTGAAAAGGGTGAAAAAGGGTTGCGTCAACAATCATCTAATTGTCATCCAGGTGTGTTATCCTCTACGCCTGCTCCACAATCCGTATATTCAATTCCCTAAGTTGCTTTTGCGATACCGGCGCAGGGGAGTTCATCATCAGGTCCTGCGCCTTCTGATTCATTGGAAAAGCGATCACTTCCCGAATATTCAGTTCGTCAGCCAGAAGCATTACGATGCGGTCCACGCCGGGCGCAATGCCGCCGTGCGGGGGCGCGCCGAGCTTGAACGCGTTGATCATGGCGCCGAACCGCTCGTCCACGGTCTCCTTATTGTAGCCTGCGATCTCAAAGGCGCGGTACATGATTTCCGGCTGATGATTCCTGATCGCGCCGCTTGACAATTCGATGCCGTTGCACACGATGTCGTATTGATACGCAAGAATATCGAGCGGGTCTGTGCCAGCGTTCAGCGCCTCCATGCCGCCCTGCGGCATTGAAAAAGGATTGTGCGAAAACGCCACGGCCTTGTTCTCCTCGTCCCATTCGTACATGGGGAAATCCACGATCCAGCAGAACCGAAACGCATTTTTATCTATCATGTCAAGGTCCCTGCCGAGCCTTGTGCGCAATTCCCCGCAGATCCGGTTCGTGGCGGCGGGCGTGTCGCAGATGAAGAACACCACGTCGCCGTTGGCCACGCCGCAGAGCTCCTCAATTTTTTTCAACTCTTCCGGAGTGAGGAACTTCAAAATCGGTCCCTTGACCCCGGCGTCAAGCCACTGCAGGTACGCCAGACCCTTGGCGCCGATTTCCTTTGCCTGGTCAACGAGCTTGTCGAAGAAGTTGCGCGGCTTCGTGGCGATTCCCTTGACCGGTATTGCGCGCGCCACGGCCCCTCCCTCAATTGCGCTCTTGAACGCATTGAACCCGGAATGCGCAAAGATGTCCGTGCAGTCTCGCATTTCAATGGGGATACGCAAATCCGGTTTGTCGGTGCCGTATTTCACCATGGACTCGCGGAACGGGATGCGGACAAATGGCACGCCATCGATTTTCTTGGATGAGAACTCGGCGAAAATGCCGTGGATCATCTTTTCGACAACCGCGAAAATTTCGTCCTGGGTGACAAACGACATTTCGATGTCGAGCTGGTAGAACTCGCCCGGCGAACGGTCTGCGCGCGCGTCCTCGTCGCGGAAGCACGGCGCGATCTGGAAGTACCGGTCGAACCCCGCGATCATGAGTAATTGCTTGAACTGCTGCGGCGCCTGCGGCAATGCATAGAACTTGCCCGGGTGGATTCGCGAGGGCACGAGGTAGTCGCGCGCTCCCTCGGGGGACGAGCTGGTCAGGATGGGCGTCTGGAATTCCTTGAACCCCAGTTCCCACATTCTTCTCCGCATGCCGGCGATGACGTCGCTTCGCAGGGCCATGTTCCGGTGCAGTTTACTTCTGCGAAGGTCGAGGAACCGATGGGTCAGGCGAAGATCCTCCGGCGCGTCGTCCTCGGGAAACACGTTGAGCGGCAGCGGCTCACAGGTGCCCAGCACCTCGTAGGCCTCCGCGACCAGGTCGATCTCGCCGGTGGGCAGCTTGGCATTGATGTTTTCCTCGGAACGGAACGCGACAACGCCGTCGAACCGCACCACGGTCTCCTTGGGCAGTCGGGACACTTCGTCCAGAAACGGGGCGCTCGGATACACGACGACCTGGGTAATGCCGTAATTATCGCGCATATCAATGAACAGTACGCCGCCGTGGTCGCGGCGGGAATGTATCCAGCCTGCGACCCGCGCCTTGACGCCGATATGAGATTTGTTCAACTCGTTGCAGGTATGGGATCGATAAGGATGCATGGCAAAGCCTTCTGAGGAAAATGTAAACGCGTTTGTTTCAATCAAAATAACTTCTGCCTCTATTTTACTTAAGAAAAAGTCTCGAAGCGTTGTCCCACGTCATTGCGGAAATCTCTTCGACCGAGACACCCCTGATTTTCGAAAGCGCCTCGGCAACCGCCACCACGTTCGCCGGCTCATTCAATTCCGTTTTGCATAGGTACGGTTTTATGTCCGGACTGTCGGTTTCAATCAGGAGCCGGTCCCCCGGCACGACTGCGGCAGCGGCATGGGCTCGTTTGCTATTGGGAAAGGTGAGAGACCCGGAAAACGAAATCGAGAACCCGAGTTCGACCAGCGGTTTGACCAGCTCCGGCGGTCCGCTGTACGAATGAATAACGCCCCCGCCGCTTTGGCGGCCCGCTCGCCTGACCAGTTCAACAAGCCTGCCGAATGCCCTTCTGCAATGCACGCTCACGGGACGGCCGAGCCTCGCTGCCAATGCCAGCTGCACCACAAATACTGATTCCTGGTCCGCAAAGGTCTGCTCTTTGCAGCCGTGATCAATGCCGATCTCACCGCAGCAGGACAGGGGATTTACAACGCACTGTTTTTCGAGAATGTCAAGCCAGTCAGGAGAGCGGCCTTCGGCGAACCACGGGTGCAGGCCGAACGAGGGAACTACCGCGGGATAGGTTTTCGCCAATTCGGAGACCGCGTTCCAGTCGTTTTCACAGGTCCCGCAACACAAGAACCCCTGTACGCCAGCCTGGTGCGCCCGGTCGAGAACTCCCAAGAGTCTGCCGCCGTAGCGTTCATCCTGGAGATGACAATGGGAGTCGAAAAATGATAGCTCCGGCATTTTCCGCCTATAGTTTCGGAAAAAGCTTTTCAAGCGAGACGGTCTCGCGGTCGATATCGTCTTTACTGATGCCAGGAGGAGGTGTGGTGCCCCAGCCGGCGGTCCCGAAAACCATGTTCCAACAGGCCCAGAAAACCGGTTTCGTTTCGAACAGAGGCCGGATGTTTTTCAAGGTCGTTTCTGCATGGGCCCGCCTGCCTGCGGCACAATAGATCTGGCACAGCCCGACATACGCCTCGCAATTCGAAGTCACGTCAATTGCCAAACTCTTTTCAAATGCGTGGAGCGCCTCCATGAGAATGCCGCTTCTGAAGAATACCCTTCCTGCCATGTTCTGGATTTCGGGCCGGTGCGCCAAGGTGGACAGTGCGGTCCGGCAAAGAATCAGCATTTCCGCTTGCCGGCCAAGGTCATTCATGATCCGTTCCAGCCTCAGGTAGGTCTTGATCGCAGCTTCTCTGAAGTCAATCCCAACACTCAGTGTCGTTGCGGTCGGGACTGCAAGGATGGTTTTCAGGGTTTCCGCCGCGGCGTCAAGATCGCCCGACAGGTCCTGCGCCACTGCCAGGGAAAAGAGCGCATCGGCCCTGGACGGGCACAGGCGGACCGATTTCCGGAGTAAATCAATCGCGTCCGAAAATCGTTCCCGCCTATTGTTGATATTACCCATGCCAAGATATGCCTGGCTCGCGATTTCGGGCATTGCCCGTTCGCAAGCCGGAACGGAAAGCACCATGCGATACCAGGTTTCGGCATTGCCGAAATCACCGAGTGTGAAGTAGGAATCGGCGATTTCGACGGCCATGACCGCGTCAGGTTTTTTTTCATTCCATTCTACGAGCAGAAGCCTCACATTGCGGCCCGATTTCTCCTTGACCTTTTCCGGGTCTCCGTAGCCGTGATGTTCGATCACCGCAGTCGTTTTTTCCAGGCGCATGCCGAGGCGAAGGGCGCTCGGCATCATCTGTTCGTGGATCCGGCGTTCGAAACGAATGTCCGGACGGTTCGGGAACATCCTGGCTTGCATGAATTCCGAACCGGTATTTCCGGGTTTTTCGTTTTTCACGACAAAGCTGAACACCCTGTCCGGCGCCTTTGCTTTCAATTCATTGATAAGAGGGAGGGATGATGAAGGCACCACATCGTCAGCGTCGAGCCACAGAATCCATTCACCGGTCGCGGATGACAAAGAAATGTTTCGCGAATAGGAGAAATCGTCCCGCCAATCGGAACGAATGACGTCTGCGCCCATTCGCGTTGCAATTTCCGGCGTCGTGTCTGCCGAACCGGTGTCGACAACCACGATTTGGCTCGCAACACTCTTGATGCTCTCGAGGCAACGGCCGATTGTCTCAGACTCATTCTTCACGATCATGCAGACTGAGAGCGTGTGAGGCGCCGGATGCTTCACGCTGTTCATGGGGGACAAATTTTCTTGATGACTTCGCTGAATTCATCGAGGGAAAACGGCTTCTTGATGAGCGGTATGGCCGCGCCACTCCGGTCGAAACGGACAGTGGCTGCGGTTTCTTCGATAATAGCCGTTATTTTGAGCAGACCGGGAAATTCGTCGAGCACGATTGAAACGGCGTCCTTGCCCGCCTCATCGGCTTCGCCTGAGGCGATAAGGACAAGATCATACGCGGTTTTCGCTGACATGACTTTGTCGCGGAACGAATCCGCATCCAGGGCCCTGTCAACCGAGACATCCTTGTAGGTGATACAAAGAATGTCATTGACAAGTTCATGCACATCGAGATCATCATCAAGAACAAGCACCTTTGTTGCCATTCAAAACATCCTTGATTGCCTATGAAAACGCATTTAAAATACATCGCCTGCGATTCAGCATCATTTTTTTTCAAATTTTATCACGAGCGTTCTGCCCAAAAGGAGATCCAGGGACCTCATTACTTTCCGAAGCCGCTTGTTTGCAAGCGACTGTTTTGCATTCCTGTTTTTTCCCATCTTGAGCCTGGAAAAAAACCAGATCAACGGATAGAGCCAAAGCCAGGCAAGACAGCTTTCCTTCCAATAGGAAGAAGATTGCCCAACCCAGCGAAAGCCATTGATATTCAATATCGTGATTATTTGGTAAATCGGTTCTGAAGAGATATGAAACTCTTTTGGGTCAAAATCCAGTTCCGTGATTGGACTCAGTCCGGTATGATACCCTGTGAACAAGAAACTAATCCGCGATTTCAGGTTAAGAATATTGGGCGTGGAGAAAATGAGCTGACCGGAAGGACGAAGAATCCTGAGACATTCCCGGGCAAAAGCCATATGGTTTTCAAGATGTTCATAAACCTCTGAGGCCGTTATGATGTCAATCGATTGATCATCGAACGGTAGCGGTTTGTTGACATCTATTTTCTTGCAGGTAATCTGCGGATGGACAAAATTTTCGGGAAACAGATCCGAGGCGAACACATCAAATCCTTTGTCAAATAGCAACTTGGCCAAATTGCCTGCGCCCGAGCCGATGTCAAGCACCTTGGTCTTTTCCGGCCGCTGAGTCGGAGAAGCCGTGATAAGCTTGACAATTTCTTTTTCATAGGACGATTTGATACGGAAACGCATACAACTCCATTCCTGCACCCACGGGTATTTTGTCGCTAGTCCCGGTCCTTTAAAATACGTTCAGCCACGATCTGCGTTCACGGCAGCAGCAGCGGCACGGCACGATTAAACTCATGGCACATTGCCTGCAAATGCAGTATATTTTTGGCATGAAGAGAAATCGAATGAATCGCATCATGAATTCTGTGGTAGCGGCAGCCGCGCTCGTCCCGCTTCTGGCCCTTTCGCTGTATTCTGCCGAATCACAATCATCCGACAAGCCCAAGGTAACCGAACGGGGCAAGGCTGCGGTGCAGAAAATCATTTTCGAAGAGCAGAAAATCGAAGGAAAGATCCGCAGGCCTCAAATGGTGCTCATCAAGGCGGACCAACGGCCAAGTTTTCCGCCCATGATCATGCAGAGCGCCGGCAAGAACGACAACGTCGCCTCTTCCATCGATCCCGCCATGATCGAAAGCCCCGCGTACAAAGGCGCGTTCCAGTTTCAGGGGACCGCGATAATCAATTACGCACCCTAATCCGGCATCGTCAACACCGCCGCACCCTCGATCTCGCCTTTTCGCAGCATGTCAACCGCTCTGTTCGCCTCGCGCAGGGGAAATGTCGTGACCTCTGTTTTTACCGGAACCTTCTCGGCCAGGGCGAGCAATTCCTCGCCGTCTGAGCGTGTCAGGTTCGCCACAGATCTGATCGAACGTTCTCCCCAGAGGATATTGTAAGGAAACGAGGGAATGTCCGACATGTGAATACCACCGCACACCACGGTCCCGCCTTTTGCGCAGGCAGCCAAAGCCGTGGGCACCAGACTGCCGACAGACGCGTACACCAGCGCCGCGTCAAGCTCCTGCGGCGGTTCTTCATCGCTTCCGCCTGCCCAGACCGCCCCCAGACGCAAAGCGAAATCCTGTGCTTTCACATCGCCCGGCCTTGTAAACGCAAACACCTTTTTCCCTTGATGAAATGCGATTTGCGCAATGATATGGGCTGCCACGCCGAAGCCGTACATCCCGATGTTACGGGCGATTTCCGGCACCATGCGATAGGACCGGTATCCGATCAATCCTGCGCACAGGAGAGGACATGCATGCGCACTGTCGAATAGGTGCGGTATCCTGAAGCAATACGCTGCCTCAGCCGCGCAATACTGTGCGTACCCGCCGTTGATGGTATATCCTGTAAACCCTGCATTGTCGCACAAGTTTTCCCTGGCGGACGTACAATAGCGGCAGGTTCCGCAGGTCCGGCCGAGCCATGAAACGCCGACGCGCTCGCCGACCGAAAATCCCGAAACGCCGCTGCCGATTGCCGCCACTTCTCCCGCGATTTCATGTCCCAAAATCATCGGCAGTACTGGTTTGTCAAGTTCGTTGTCCAGGATATGAAGGTCGGTGCGGCACACGCCGCAGGCATGTACCTTGATCAGAAGTTGCGTTGGGCCCACAGCAGGAACTGGCACGCGACGCTCGACAAGCGGCGTGCGCGGTGATTCGAGCAGCATTGCGGTCATTGTTTCGGGAATTTCCATGGGAAACAATCCTTTCGCGCTCAGCGCCACTCATGTCTGGGGTAGCGCCGGCTCAGGTTCTTCTTGATATCAGGATAGTGGACACTCCAGAACCGGGACAAGTCATCGGTGATCTGCACCGGACGGTTGTTGGGCGCAAGGACCTCGATGAGGACCGCTACCCTGTTGGCAGCAACGCGGGGTGTGCTGGCCATGCCGAACAAGTCCTGGATTCTGGCGCGGCCGCGCGGCGTCGTGCCGGGCTCATAGACGATTCGCAGTTTTCTTCCTGACGGAAGCTCGAAAACGACAGGCGCCATTGACTCCACGAACCTGGCCTGCGATCCGTTGACAAGCTCCTTGAGGAACGGCAGAGCTGGTTTGTCCCTGACCGGTTTGTACCGGTATTCGCCTTCGCACATTTCATGCACGACCAGTTTGCGGTCTTCGTCGGTAAAGCGCGGCAGCCCCTGGTCCGGGAACAGCTCCGCGACCCAACGCACGCGGTTCATCCATTCCATTGCCGCCTGGTCCCAGCCCGCAAGCGCCAAGCCCTTGTCAAGAATGGTTTCCGCAAGAATGCTGGAAGCCGTGGGAACATCGATATCCGCGCAGGTCTTTTCCGAAAGCAACACGCCGCAGCAAAAGGTGCGTACCTTTTTTTCCACAGCCTGGCTGTCCCCGTTCCATGCAAGCACCGTTTCCGCCTTGAACCTGTCGGGAAAATTCTTTTCGAGCCATTCCCGCTTTATCCCTGTCGCAAGTGTCAAGACGGTTTTCAGGCCAAGGGTGCGGTCTTTGGTTTCCCTGATGTCCGCGGCAACCAGGACTTCCGCGCTGCGCGCAAGACTGTCTTTTGCAAGCTCGCCGCGCCGGTTGTCACGCAGGTTACAGATCAGCGTTGAGGCGTCTTTACGTACCGCGAGATGGTCCGGATACGCAACGAGCAGGCTTTCTGCCAAACCCTCGGCAGCGTTGTCCGCATCGCGGCTGTGCATGCCGAAACGCCGGCAGAGCTGCATGAAGAGCGCCTGCGTGCGATACACGGTCCGCGCTGCGCCCACGTTCACCACGAACCGGGCGCATAGTGCGGGGTCAAACCCGCTTTGGCTCATTTTCTCAAGAAGGCAGTACTGGCCGAAGAAATCCGACGCGATTTCGTGGTCGAGCGCGACATCCGGATACACCGGCTTTCCGGTTAGGAACGGCCGCTCCGAAAGAACGGCTGCTGCGAATGTCGCGAGACGGACCGCGCCTTTCCTGCCTGCTTCCAGGAGGAGGCGCGCAAGGCGCGGATGCATGGGAAACGCGCTCATGGCTTTTCCCTCATCCGTCAATGTTCCGTTCGCATCGACCGCATCGAGCAGCTCAAGCAGCTCCTCGGCAGCGCCTATTGAAATCTCCGGTGGCTTTTCATACCAGGGGAAATCGCGTGCGTTCACGTATCCAAGCGAGCGAAGCGTTAGAAGCGTGTCCGCAAGATCGACCCTGAGTACTTCGGGCGTTGTACGCCGGCTCCGGCCCGCGTGGGACGACTCGCTCCACAGTCTGATGCACGTGCCCGGCCCGACCCGGCCGGCCCGGCCTGCGCGCTGATCCGCAGACTCAACGCTGATCGGTTCGGTGTAGAGGGTGTTGAAACCGCGCCCGGCATCGTACCGGTTGACCCGTGCGATACCGCTGTCAATCACATGCCGTACGCCGGGAATGGTGAGCGACGTTTCCGCGATGTTGGTGGCCACGATGATCTTTCTTCGCCCCGCCGGCTCCATGACCTCGTGCTGCTTAGGTGAAGGCAGGTCACCGTACAGCGCCAGCACGCTCACGGGCTCAAGCCGCACGGCAGAAGAGATCGCATCCACGGTCCGCCGAATTTCGTATACGCCGGGCATGAACACGAGGATGTCGCCCTCCACTCCCTGCGAAATGAGCGACCGCACCGCTTGCGCTGCGTTGTCCCATACCGGCGATTTCGCGGTTTGTGCGGAATATTGTATGTCAATCGGATAGGTTCTACCGGACGATTCAACGACAAGGGTGTCCCCCAGAAAGTCCGCGACAGGCCCGGTATCGATCGTGGCCGACATGACAATCAGGGCCAGGTCGGGCCGCCGGGAGCGCCGGAGGTCGCGGACAAGGGAGATGCCGATGTCGGTTGCCAGACTGCGTTCGTGGAACTCGTCGAATACCACCGCCGACACTCCGGCCAGGTTCCTGTCGGTCAAAATCATTCTCGGCAGGATTCCTTCGGTGATGAAACAGGCGCGCGTCGCGTCGGTCATATTCGTTTCGAAACGGGTCTGGAACCCGATTTCTTGCCCCAACATCGTGTTTCGCTCCTCGGCCACGCGGGCGGCGAGCAGGCGCGCGGCAAGCCGCCGCGGCTGCAGAACAAGAATACGCCCGCTTCCCGCGGCTGGCACGGCGCTGTCCAAGAGCATCTGCGGCACCTGGGTTGATTTTCCCGAGCCGGTCGGCGCCCGGACGATCAGACTCTTCCTTGCGGTCAAGGCTTCGAGAATTTGTCCGCGGTGCTGGAGGACAGGGAGACTGTTCATGGACATGGGCGTTTCGCTCCTTGATGGGACGATAAAAAATAGGTTTGGACCGCCTTAGTTGGGAACACGTTTCCAGCCGAGTTCCCGGGCATGACGTGCCGGGCGGTTTATTTTTTAGAAAGTTATTGACAGCCTGTAATGTCATGGATTTAATTTCATTTATGCTTGCAAAACGGTTCCCTTACCCGGTGTCAGAAAAAAATCGGTTTAGCCTTGACAAATCAAGCACATTGCTTTAGCATTAATTATATTTAGTGTAGGACTGTTCTTATTCATCTTTTTTATTGGAGGAGAGATATGGCCATTGTTAGCAAGAGTGAACTGGTCCGCCTGCAGAAGAGCCTCGGAACGGACGAAGCGATCGCGAAGAAGTTTAAGGTGACACGGCAGGCGATCCATCAGCTACGGAACAAGTACGGCATTGCCTCACTTGTCGCGAAGAACCCGGAGAGAAACGCGAAAATCGTTTCCATGTACAAATCAGGAAAAACAGGCACCGAGATTGCAAATAAGTTCGGTCTTTCGGTTGCTCAGACATACCGGGTCATCATGCTCGCATCGGGCAAGAAGAAAAAAGCCGCAGGAAAGAAAAGAAAGTAACCGGATAGGTCTTTCAATACAAGACAAACGCTGTCCGCCTGTTGAGGGCGGGCAGCGTTTTTTATTTGTCGCGTGGTGGCTTCGATACACTATAGCACTCAGCCACCGCAAAGCCGTACCCTGAGTGATTGCCGCGCGGCAATCGTATCGAAGGGTACGGGAAAGCTTACTTCTTCTTCGGCACAGCCATGGGCGCGGGTACGGCTTTAATCGCCTGCGACTGCTGTTCCGCGGCGTACGCCATGAGCGACTGCCGAAACTGCATTGCCCGCCGGTCGCCCGGATGCGATTCGACATAGGACGTTATGACCGCGATGGCACTGTCGAATTGACGCATGTTAAGGTAATTCCGGGCAAGGCTTTCTATCCCCGCATAATAATTCGGGTCCTTAGCAATGAGCGCCTTGAGCGCCGAAACTGATTCACCGGATTTCCCCTGCATTTCGAGCACTTGCGAATACATCCTTGCGAATTCAGTATTGTCAGGATCGCTGGCCACCGCATCCCGGGCGCTCTTCTCCGCTTCGGCAAGTCTGTTATGGTTGATGAGGAATTCCTGCAACAGCGCGCGCGGCCGCCAGTCCCACGGCACGATCTTGATGCACTTGTTCAATTCCGTTACGACAAGGTTGAGCGAGTCGTCATACGCCTTCTGCTTTACGACCAGGATCGCCTTCTTCTCGTCCACGGCGTTGGCGTTCTTGCCGGTCACGGAGGCCGTTGCAATCTGCTTCTGCAAGGTGTCGATTTCAGCCTTGGCGTCCATCAGTGGCTTGCGAAGCGCGAGCGCGACCTGGACATAGCAAGCAGTGTAATTCGAAATCAGGCCCTTGACTGCCTCGTCCGTCGGATGGTCGGAAATCTTGGCAGTGCCGAACCTGAAAACCTTGTCAAGGAGGTACACTGTCTTGGCGATATCAAGACGCTGATCTTCGGCTACGGGCTTCTGGTTGACTCGAAACACCAGCCCCTGCATTTGCAGGTACGGATCAAGCCCCATGTAATTGTCCTCAGACACGGTGACGGCGAAATAAATCGGCTTGCGCCACTTGTTGGAATCCACGATGTTCAGCAGCGCCTTGTCCTGCACGCGCAGAATATTCTGCTGCTTCCGGCCCGGAATCACGATCTGGATGCCCGCATTGGGCAGTAGGTATTGCGTGGGTTCGGTAAACGGATTGAGCTCCACGTTCAGCATGTCAATCTGGTCGTTGGTAAAGGTAATGGGAACCTTGGGTTCCACATTCTTGAGCTCCTTGATATACCAGTCGGTGTTCAGCAGGCTCAGATTGACGATGCGGACGTCTTTCCTGATGCCAAAGGCTTCCTGTATCGCCCAGAGCGGAAACGTATCGTTGTCTCCATTGGTCACCAATATAGCGTCCTGCTCGCATGACATGAGGAAATTGTACGCCGAATCATAGGGCATCCAGTTCATCGACCGGTCGCGCGCAGTGTAGTTCTGCGTCAGGGGCAGGGCCGGCGACACGAAGAACGCGATCACGGCCAGGGGCGCCACGGTCGTGCGAAGCAATTTGTTCTTGTTAGTGAACAAGTAGGTCAAAAGGCACGTGGTCGAGATGCCGATCCACATGCTGAAGAACATGAACCCCGCGTTGAAAAAGTAGTCACGGACGCGCACTTCGCGATGCACGGTCGGCATGGGACCCTGCGAGCCATGCTGTTTCCATGCGAGAAAATCCTGGTGTTCGGGCCTGGTCCCGTCTGCGAAATTCATATACCAGACGAGAATGACCGTGGTCAAAAGAACCACAAAAATAAGAAGCACGGCCACGTTCTTGTTCCTCCGGTAGACATAGAACCACCCGAACAGCATCAGCGCCGTGGGAATCAGGTACACGAGCAACTTGAGGAACCCGGTCGCCGCATTGTCCTCAAAGAAGTTCTTCTGGTTATCCTTGGGCGAAAAATGGAAAAACTGGGTCAGATGAAATCCGCCATATCCCATGTTGCCTTCGACGCCGAACTGCCGGCCAAGGTCGCCGCGGCGGTACATGGAACGTGACACCATGCTTTCGGAGCCGTATTGTTTTCTGTCAAGAGCTCCGGTGAACGCCTGCCAGCTCACCGGGTGCGCCTCGTCAATGGCGGGGTTGAGCGCGGACCGGATCGGCATATAGAGGTGGTTGGAAAATCCGATGACCGCCAAAAACGAAAACCAGAAGCAGAAACGCCACTTGTCCTGGTCCCGGCCTTTGACAAACATCATTATCAGCGTGATAACCGTGGCGATCGAGCTCACGACGATGAACCACGAAAGGTTGTACATGAAGGTCGACATACACACGCCCACGATCCACAGGCGCCAATCGACGCGCTTCTGCTTGTCTACCATCATGACAAAAAGGAATATCGCGGGCAGGGTGATCCCGGAAATCATATGCATGCCGACTCCGGCCAGCGCGATATAGGTCAAAAGGAGCAGAAACCGGTCGCGTTTCGGGTCTTTGGATTGGGCCCACATGATGGCGAGCCAGATGGTTATCACGTTCGGCAGCAGGCAAAAATTGCACTGTTCCGAGAATTCGAGCGAGCAAAACCAGAACGTGTTGCTGAACGCGCAGAACAAGGATCCGACGATGGCGCCACAATAGAGGGATACCTTTTTCCACGCCGTATCCGGTTCGCCGAGCACGGACAGCAGGGTCCGGATAATGATGAGATACACGAACAGGACGGTGAGCGCGCTGCCCAGCACGGCGATCATGTTCAACCGAAAGCCCGCGTCTCTGAGAAACGGCAGCGCCATAAAGAACACTCTGCCGATGGGAACCAGAAGCGGAGTTCCGGGCGGATGCGGAATGCCGAGATCAGCCGACGAAGCCAGATATTCCCCGCAATCCCAGAGCGCGATCGTCGGTCCCGCCGTGCGGAGATACACAACAGCGGAAAAGAAAAACACGAACAAAGCAAGCGCGGTATTTATCCTTTTATGTGTGAACATCTTCTCGCCTTTCTGACTGGAAGCACCAGGTTGAAGTTGAAGTAGGATAAAATACGTTTTTGCGCTTGGATTTGTCATTGAAGTTTTGCGCATTCTCGGAAAAGACTGCAGGAGGTATTTTGGGGAGAAAATTGCAGACAATGTGGCATAGGATATATTTCCTCGCCTCACCCCTTAGTCCCCTCTCCGCAAGCGGAGAGGGGAAGGACGAAGTCCGGGGTGAGGCGTACGACAGAAGTTTTTCCTAGAGATCACACAATGCCCTCCTCAACACCCGATTATTCCTCCTGGTACGATCGCCTCTTTCCGGACCTGACCGGTAATGGCGTTTGGCTTGCCGGAAACGAGTTCAATACGGTTGATCCTAGAGAATATGGTATGAAGTCTTTCAGGGTCCTGATTGCCCGGCTGTCAACGTATTTCGATACTGCCGAATCGTTTTCCCACAAGGTGCTCTACCAGATAGTCCGCAAACACGGCGATATGTTCCCGGATCTTGCCTACCTTCCGCCGCTGCACGACGGCCCGATTTTTTCCCGTAACAACGTTCCCTGGCTTCTGGGCACCCAGACAAAGCAGGGGCCCAGGGGTTTCGACCTGATCGCATTTTCCAACGCCATTGTTCAAGAGCTTGTCAATGTCCCGGTCATGCTTGAAAGAAGCGGCATTCCCCTGAAAAAGAGCGACCGGCTCGCAGATCCCGCTGTCCCGCTGGTCATTCTCGGCGGATCGAGCAGCCTGTATACGTCGATTCTTTTTGTCCCGGACCCGCCGCTTGATGGAATTTTTTTCGGCGAGTCGACGGAAGCCATAGCGCGGCTCTTCACGCTCTGCGCCGGGGCAAAGCAAGAAGGTCGTTCGAAAACGGAAACACTGGCGCTTCTCGAAACCATTCCCGGCTTTGTCCAGCCGGACGCGCCTAAAAAGACGGCCCGCCGGACGGACACGACCCTGTCGCTGAACAGGCTCTTGACAACTGCCCCCCTATCCAATGTGGACGCGCGGTACGGCGCCGGTAACCTCATGGTGTCTGAAGGCTGCCCCTGCTTCTGCAGTTTTTGTGCGGAAAGTTTTTGCCACAAGCCCTACCGGGAAGAGCCGGCCCAAGCCGTTCTTGCCGCTGCCCGGGACATGAAGGCGGGCATGGGTCTGGACAAGATAGAATTATACAGTTTCAATTTCAACATGCACTCGGAGTTCTACGAGATCGTGGGCGGCCTTGCAGGCCTTTTTCAGAACATCGGGCTCAAGAGCCAGCGATTCGATATGATCAGCCACGACCCCGACATGCTTCCCTTTTGCCTGAGCGCGGGCAAAACGAGCATCACCTGCGGTCTCGAGGGAATTTCTTCACGAATGCGCAGGTACCTGCATAAAAGTCTGGCTGAGCAGGACCTGAGGACAAGTTTGGAAATGATCCTTTCTTCGCCAATTCGGGAACTCAAGATTTTTCTCGTTGCGACAGGCAGTGAAAACCCGCAGGATTATGAGGACTTCGGCGAGCTTCTCCGTTTTATAAAGGAGCGAACCGGCCTTTCAGCCGCAACCCCCGGCGGGCCCCGCATCATTTTCTCCGTGACGCCGCTGGTGCGTTTTCCCTGGACTCCCCTGGAATTCGACAATGCACCGCAACCCGAAGTACTGGTTCCTGTCATTGCCGCAGTCAAAAGCCTGGTTCTCAAAAACGGCTTTGAATTTCGGGTGTCAAGCGACGTCAACGACTACCTTGTATCACAAATCCTGGTTCGGGCGCGCGATCGAACGGTCTATGCCGCCATGTGCGCGGCGCTATCGGCGACCGGCTTCGTGTACTACCGGTCCGTCCCGTCATCTTTTGTCAGGGCGTTCCTCCGCGAATGTGAGCTCCGCCAACTTCCGGTACACCGTCTTCTGTCCGGCTGCTTCCCCGAAGATGACAACGCAGACCTACGGCGGCGGCCATGGCTCTTCTTTGAAACCGGTGTGAGCAGGCAGTTTGTGCGAGCTCAGGCAAAGGCAGCTCGTGATTTCATCGACGATGGCTTTTGCCTGGGCTCCAAAGGGCGCACGGGGTCATGCAAAGCCTGTGGCGCCTGCGGCGGCGGCGAGGGCGATGCGTTGACAAAAAGAGCGATCCTCGCTGCGCGCACGGCTCGCCCACAACCTCCGCTCAAGCGACAGGCGCCGCACGGCGTAGCCGTGCCCCTGCTTGTTGACATCAAGGAAGCTTGTCGCGGTCTGCCGCGTCACGCCGCGGCAGGGGCGATCGCCGCAGGGATCATGACCCTGGATCCCTCGTTCGTTCCCTGGTACCGGGGCTTTTCACATTCCCTTTTGTCTGAGGGTAGGCCGAGCTGGACTATCGGCCACGACATCCTCACGCTGTTGTGGCACAACGATGGCATCGATCCACTCAGGCGGGCGCTGGAGGATCCCCTTGTCCTCGAGAGGGTAAACCGGGCAAGCGGACGCTGGGCCACGCTTGTTGCGCCATGGCCCACTGCTCCGGAAGCGTGGCGCTTGTCCATGCTTTCCCCCTACCTCTTCAGGCCGAACAGCTATTGCCTGCGCCGCGGCCTGACTCACGTTTTGCGGAAATCAGAAAACGGTTATTCTCTCGAATTCACAAAGCAGGCCCTGAAGAAGAAGTTGATCGAACGGTGCGAGTATCATGAATCGCCAAAGGGAGGCGCGGAAGTCGAACTGACCGTGACGGCCAAATTCGACGCGGCAGAATTCGCGCGGGAAGCGTTCTTGCTTGACAATGAATGTGATTGGGTGAGGATAGTGATAAAGGCAAGAATCGAACTCACCCCTTAATCGGCAGCTTCCGCGTCTGCGGCCGCAGTTCGCATGCGGAGCAGGCCGCGCGTGGATCCATTCACAAATGAAATCATGGAAGCGACGTCGCCGTTGCCGGGAAACTCCGCGCTAAGCCGTTTGATCGCCTCGGCGACGGTCAGTCCGTCGCGGAACAGCACCTTGTAGGCGCGTTTGATGGCGCTGCGCCGCCCCGCGTCGAAACCCGCGCGAGAGAGGCCGACACGGTTGATGCCGATGACACGCATGGGACCGGGTGCGACCATGGCAAAGGGCGCCACGTCTTTCTTGATTAATGAATACGCCGTAAGGTGACAATAATCGCCGATCTTGCGGAACTGGACAACCGCGCAGGTGCCGCCGATATTGACGAAATTCCCGATTTCCACATGTCCCGCCAGGTTCATGGTGTTGGCTGCAACGACGTTGTTGCCCAAGCGGCAGTCATGCGCGACGTGGCAGTATGCCATGAGCAGACAGTTGGAACCAATCACGGTTTCGCCCGTAGCGCTCGTTCCTCTGTTAAGGGTGCAGAATTCGCGGATCGTCGTGTTGTCGCCGATGCGCAACAAGGTCTTTTCTCCCCCGAATTTCAGGTCCTGCGGGACGACGCCAAGGCTCGCGCCTTTGAAAATGCGGCACTTTTTCCCGAGCCTGGTCCCGGCGCCGAGAAGCACATGCGACGCGATGTCGCAGCCATCGCCGATTTCCACGTCACCTTCGATGACCGCATACGGACCGATGCTCACGTCGCTGCCGACGATTGCGCTTTTGTCAACAATCGCGGTTGAATGAATGATCGTGGCCACTACTGTGGTTCTCCCTTCTTACCGACCATGGCAAAGAGTTCGGCTTCGCACACGACCTTGTTTCCCACAAAGCATTTACCGGCAAACCGCATGGTGTTGCGTCTGTCCTGAAGCGTTTCCACCTCGATGCGCAGCACGTCGCCCGGCCTTACCCAACCGCGGAATCTCGCCTTGTCGATTCCCAGGAAAGCGATGGAATTCCCTTTGTCAACTTTTTTGCCGTACAACCCGATGATGCCGCCGGCCTGTGCCATTGCCTCGATCTGAAGCACGCCGGGCATGATCGGTTCGCCGGGAAAATGGCCCTGGAAAAACGGTTCGTTGAACGAAACGTTCTTGATCGCCACGATTCTTTTCCTTGGTTCGATTTCCAGTACCCGGTCGATAAGCAGGAACGGATAACGGTGAGGCAGGATAGCCAGTATTTCGTCAAAGCTGATCGGCGGCGGCTCTCCTTCGTCCCGTTTTTTCTTTTTCTTCCGCAAATGTTCCCTAATCTTCTTTGCCATTTCGATGTTTGCCGCATGACCGGTGCGCGCCGCCTGCACGTGGCATAATATCGGCTTGCCGAGTAAATAGAAATCGCCGAGCAGATCAACCATCTTATGACGCGCGAGTTCGTTGGGAAAGCGGAGATTGGTACTGTTGATGAACCCGTTGTCGCCTTTTTCGATCTGGCCTTTCCAGTCGAACAGTTTCCGTATGTAATCAATGTGCTCGCGGGTGAGTTCCACGTCCTGCACCACGACTGCGTTGTCCAGCCTGCCACCCTTGATGAGCCCTGCCTCTCGCAGTTTTTCTATTTCGGAAAGGAAACAGAACGTGCGCGCGGGCGCGAAATCGGACGCAAAATCCTTCAGCGCAAACAGCGTGGTATGTTGGGCGCCCAGCGCCGGATGGTTGTAGTCGATCATGATGGTAGCGCGGAAATTGTTCGACGGCAGGATGCCGAAGGTAATGCCGTCCTTCATCTCAACCAGCATCGAATCGTCGATGGTCAGAAATTCGCGTTGCGCCGCCTGCTCCACGATGCCCGCTTTCTGGATAAGCTCGACAAACGGCAATGCGCTTCCGTCCATGAGCGGCACCTCAGATGCATTGACGTCGACTTTGCAGTTGTCTATTTCCAGGCCGGCAAACGCGCTCATGAGATGTTCGACGGTGTGCACGGTCGCCCCGCCCTTGCCGATCGCGGTGCCGCGGGCCAGGTCGACGACATTGTCGATGTCAGCCTCGATCTCCGGCGAACCGGGGATGTCGGTGCGGACAAAACGGATACCGTAATTTTCCGGCGCAGGATGAAGCGTGATTTTGGTCGTTTCGCCCGTGTGCAGGCCAACGCCCGTCAGGGAGGCTTGTCTCTGAATCGTATGCTGAAGAGCCATTATGAAAAATCCTTTTCGGAAAATCCCCCCTAACCCCCTGAGGGGGCACTTTTCCAAATCGCTCCCCTAGGGCGACGCTTCGGCGTACCCAAAGGGGTAATCCGGAGGGGTGTTTATTTACAATTCCGGAACCACGTCGCCCTTTTCCCCGAGCCTGGCCCGGAGTTCCGAGATTTCGGTCTTGAGCCGTTTCACGTCCCGCAAAAGCTCCGGGAGCTTTTGCTGGGCAGCGTCGACCCGCCGCATGGTCATGTACCCCCGCGAGGGCGAGCCGGTCACCTTTTCTCCTTTTTCAACTTCCTTGCCCACGCCCGCCTGCGCCCCGACGAACGCGTCGTCCCCGATCACGATGTGCCCGGCAAAACCGGCCTGGCCCCCGATCACGACCCGCTTGCCGATGCTGGTGCTGCCGGCAATGCCGACCTGCGCCGCAATGGCGGTATTCTCGCCGATGCGCACGTTGTGCGCCACCTGGACCAGGTTGTCAAGCTTGACGCCTGCGCCGATAACGGTCGGCCCAAAGGTTCCCCGGTCGATCGTGGTATTCGCGCCGATCTCCGCGTCGTCTTCGATGATAACGGGGCCGAACGACGGTATCCGCACCCACCGCCCGCTCTCGTCGCGGGCATTGCCGAATCCTTCGCCGCCGATGACCGCGCCTGACTGGATGATGACCCGGTTGCCGATCCTGCAATTCCGCCTGACGATGGCGCCCGAATCGATGCGGCAGTCCTCGCCTATCACCGTGCCGTTTTCCACAACGCACTGTGCGCCGAGGATCGTGCCCCGGCCGACGCGGCAGTCTTTTCCCACGACCGAAAACGGGCCGACATGCGCCGTTTCATGGATGACGGCGGACGGGTGAATCCATGCCGTTTTATGGACTCCCTCGCCAAACAGGAGCGAGCGGTCTTCGAACAGGAGCGAAACCTTTGCAAATGCGAGATAGGGATCAGGCACTTCGAGGATGATCTTGCCGGCGATGCCGGCGCCCCGCCTGGCGATGACCGCGCACGCGCGCGACGTTTCGGCGAGTGCGAGGTATTTCGGGTCCGACACGAAGGTGATCGAATGTTCGTCCGCCTCCTGGGGATCGGCGATGCCCCGTATGTCCGGGTCGGCAGCGGTCGAGTCCAGGCTGCACCCCAGGTGCAGCGCGATACGAGAGAGCTTCACGGCGGTGTTATTCCTTGTTCAGAATGTCAAGCACCCGTTTCGTCAGATCAAAGGCGGGTTTGGCGAAAATGACCCCGCCGGTGCGCGCATCGAAAATGAAGTCGTAATTCTCGTCCTTGGCGATTTTATCAATGATCTTGTTGATCTTCTCGATAATGGGCTTCGTGAGCTCCTCGTTCTTGGAAAGAGCTTCGCCCTTCTGGCCGAACTTGGTTTGCAGAAAATCCTGGTATTCGGTCATTTTGGTCTTGAGTTTGCCTTCGAGCTCGGTGCGACGCTCGCCGGAGAGGAGCAAGCTCTGTTTGTCGAGCTGGTCCTTGAGATCCTTGATCTCCTTCTGGCGTGTCGAAGCCTCTTGCTCCCATTTCGCAACTTCCTTGTCGAATTTATCCTGCGCTTCCTTTGTCCCCTGATAGCCGCGGAAGATCTCCTCGGAATTGATAAAACCCACCTTCATCTCCGCATTGCTGAAGAAGAGCGCCCCGCATGCGATAACGAACAGCATGCTCATGGTCCTGACAGTATTCATAAAACCTCCGGAAAATAGTATATAGGAATCTTAATTCTGTTCTTCATTCTTAACGCTTCTGCCCAGCCCCCTAAATCCCCCGAAGGGGGCTGGGGTTCATAAATCAGAAGCCCTTTCCCAATTGGAAGTGCGGCTTCCAGCCGTTTGCAACGTTATTGAACGGATCGGTGTTGCCGATCTTCTTGAACCCGTAGCCCAGGTCGAAGCCGAGCAGCCCGAGCATGGGAATGTCGAGCCTGATGCCCACGCCTGCGCCGGGATACAAATCGTTCATGTTGACATCAGAAACCCGCTGCCAGGTGTTTCCCATGTCGCCGAACACGGAAAAATAGAGCGTCTGCTCCAGGATCGGGAACCGGAGTTCGCTTGTCAACGTCAGAAGCGCAACGCCGTTCTGGACCTGGTTGTTGTAGGGCCCGCCAAAGGAGCGGTCGTCGTAGCCGCGGATCACGCCGTCGGTCACCCACACGCCGCCGGCGGAGAGCGCATCGTACCGTGAAATGTGCAGAAGCCCGAGGCCGTCGATGGGGGTCAGCATGGCGAATTTCGTTTTTGCGTCAAGCACGAATTTCCAGAACACCGGGAAATACCAGTCGTACGAAACCGAGGTCTTCAGGAACCGGTAATCGCCGCCCAAACCCGCGATTTCGGGAGACAGGGTGAAACGCGATCCCTCGCTGGGGAATTTAGGCATGTCCGTATCGTCGCGCCACAGCGACAGGGAGAGTTTGCTGTTGATGCCTTTTTCCACAACGCGTACGCCGTTGGCGTAGGGCGTGCTGTCTGCAGAGACATCTGCTTTCCATTCGAGCGTGTACTGCGCCGAGGCGCTGAAATAATCGTCCGGCCATTTGAGACGGCGCGACACGGTGCCGGAAAAGCCGTACTCCGTGAGGTTGCTGTAATAGGTGTAGTTCTGGTAGTACACGTTTCCGCTCAGGGTGGTCGGCGTATTGAACGCCCATGGTTCGGTAAACCCCAGCGAAACGTTCGATGCCCTGGTGCCCAGCTGCAGGTTCAGGTCGAGGCGCTGGCCTTCGCCCCTGAAATTGGGAATGGACGTTGTGAAGGTGCCCATGAACCCTTCGAGCGCCGAATAGGAGGCGCCGAGCGACAGCTGGCCGATATTGTCCTTTTCCGTGATGGCGAACACGAGGTCGACCGTGCCGTCCTCGTTGGGGTGAAGGTCGGGCTTGACATTGCTGAAAAAATTAAGCTGGTATATGTCGCGCACGCTCCGCATCATCGCGGATTGCTTGTATTTCTGCCCCGGCATGATGGCCATCTCCCGGCGTATGACTTTCTCGTGAGTCTTGACATTGCCGACGATGTCGATCTTGCGCACGATCGCGGGCCGTCCCTCGGTGATATCGAAGGTGACGTCCACGGTATCGCCCCGGTACGACTGCTGGTCGCGGACCTGGACCCACAGATATCCTTCTTCGCGGTAGGAATTGATCACGTAATCCTTGGTCGCTTCGAACTTGCTTTTGATGAACGGCTTGCCTTTTTTCATGAGCACGGTGGACGTTAAAACGTTTGTCTCGATCACCTTGTTCCCGGTGAAGAAGAAGTCGCCGGTCACGAACTTCTTGCCCTCGCTTACGTCGATCTGTATGTAAATGTCCTTCTTGTTCTCCGCGTACCAGATGCTGTCCCGCGCGACGCGCGCGTCAATGTACCCGAGGTCGTTGTAGTACAGCATCAGAGAATCGAGGTTGGCCTTGTACTGGTCCGCGTCGAAATCCCCGCCCCAGAAGAGTTTCTTCTCCTTTGTCTTGAATTTCGATTTCAACTTCGCTTCCTTAACCACGACATTCCCCGTGAACGTAATTTTCCGTACCACGACCTTCGGACCTTCGTTTATCTTGAATTTCACCAGCACGTTTCCCGGAATTTTGGTGGGTATGACGTCGGTGGTGACCGTCGCCAGAAGGTACCCTTTCGAATCGTACAGTTTCTTGATGCTTCCGACATTGTCGAAAAGTAGGGCATCGGACAGGTCCATGCCTTTCTTGAGCGTCAATTTATCGTCGATGTCTTTCTTGCCGATCTTCTTGTTTCCCGAATACTCAATGACTTCGCAGACCGGGTTTTCCGTGACGCGGACAAGGAGCGACGCCGCCGAGTCCGTCTCATGTGTCACGTAAAAGTCTACCGTCTTGAATAGGCCGGTCTTGTAGAGGCTCTTGATGGCGGCCTGTATGTCCGCCGGAGTGAAATCAGTTTTTTCCCGGAGGTTGATGCTGTTGCGTACGATGGACGGTTGATGGATGACAAGCCCCTCGATGGTAAGCGTGTCGAGCTGCTTGGATTGCGGGTATACGGCCGCGCACAGGACCGCGGCCAGAACCATGCGAACATAATATTTCATTCTATCTCCGTTAGCAACTATATATGGATTATCTACGCTTTTGCGTAGACCATGGTACCGAGGCTTTCCGAGTGTATAATAATCACAGCTACAGCAATCCACCAGCGAAGCAGGTGGGTTAGATACTGGTCAAAAGTCAAAAATTCTCCGTATATCCTTGATAGGCAAACGCAACTCCAAATTGAGCTGCGGATTTGCTTCCAGCGATTTGTCTCCCATATGAATTCCGTAATTGACGTCCATATTGAGGTACTGCAGGGGCTGAAATTCAAACCCGACATTGTACTGCGGCTGCAAGACCGTATCGACAGGAACCAGATCTGTCCGCCATTTGAGGAAAACCTTGTCGTTCAGGATGTAGCGCCCGAACGTGATCCCGACATTTGCAAGTGCAAGATAATCCCATTTGCTCAGTTCGAATTGACGGCTATAGAGTCTATTAAAATAATTTGACGCAATGGATGTTTCAATGGTAATTACGTCTAGGCCAAGCGTTTTAGCGAGCTTGCGCTCCATATTTTGTAAAAGTATCCGGTGAAGATATTGTTCGCCGATCGTAGTCGCGAACGCGCCTGCGCCGGGTAATGACGCGTATTTATCCTTTTCCTGCTGCACGAACCGCTGTTGAGTTTGGCCGGGAATATCCTCAATGGTGGAACCGACGCGGAAATGGATGTCGTAGAACCTGCCTTTTTCCATCCATGCGCCGGTAATGGAATCTCGCGTGAGCAGCGTCAGTTTGATCCGGTCAAACCTGTTGGTGTCGGACACTGCCTCGGCACTTCCCCAGATGATCGGGATAAAGTCGTAACCCTGGCCGCCCGCAAGACGCTGCGGCACGAAATCGAGCCCGACATCAACGTTGCGGTCGAATGTCCTGCCGAAGAACACGGACCCCGTTGAAAACCGCAAACCTTTTTCGAGCCTGAAGGAATTGTCAAGGAAACGTCCGCGGAACGCCAGGACGGAAACCGGATCGAAATAGAGCTCCACCAGGCGCATGAGATTGCGGTTTTTCCCCGTGTCATAGTAATATTTCACCTTGCGGTTGCCGCTCTTCATGTCGAAATTCCAGGAAATGTAGGGAAACGGATCGAAGATGACGTGAGTTTCCATATTATCAAGCATGGGAAACGTTATGTCGCAGTTTCGCAGGATCCATGTGCCTGAGATGCACAGCTTTTCCAGGGGTCCGGACAGGGCGAATTCGGGCCATGGCGCCTTGGGCGCGAATTCAACGTCCGACACCGCACCGATTTCCGTGTACCCCGGTATATGGACGTCGATACCGTGTTTGGGCGTAGAAACGAGCAGCGCGCCGATATCGACAAAACCGAAGGTGAGCGGCTCGAATCCGGCCGGAATATCATGCGTCGACCGGATGGAAACGGGCCGATGGCCGATTGTGCCACTCATGACCACGGAAAGCCGGGCGGTTTCCGGCGCTTGTTCGGCATCCTCGGCCTCGCTGGTTTCAATTCCTGCTCTTCCCGGGTTGTCTAGGGTCACGCGCATGGAGAAATCCTTGATGTCTTCGGGCACATAGGGCTTGACGCGAAGCACACCCCGCGGCACCGAAAGCGCCGCATGCGTCACCGCATAATTTCCGCCGACCGCCCGCACCGTCGCATCGATCGTGCCCACGCCGTGTCCGGCGAGGGGCAGATGAAATGGGACCGACAGGTTGTGCTCGACAGACGCGACGAGGTCCCCGGAAGCGGATGCCCACACAAGAAGCGTGTCATCGTCGGGTTGCTCGTCCGAAAACGCGGACCAGGGTACGAAGCCGCCAGCCTTGAGGCGAACACGGCCGGAGTCGCTTGCCGATAATGAGCGCAGACTCAGGCCTTTTTCATTGCAGGTCATGTTTGCGGAAATGGAATCAAGATGCCAGGTGTCAAAAGAGACTCGGCCGGAGCGCATGGTCACGTTCGCCGCGATGGAGCGTGAGGACGCTGACGCGGACACCGGCACCGAACCAAACCGGCCGGACACGAAACCGGCGATCGTATGTTCGTCCTTGTCAAAATCGTCGGGCAGCACATTCTTGATAAGAGATAAAACATCCACGTCCCTGAATTCGCCGGAAAAACTCAGCCCGTTCCTGTTTGATATGGTATCAACTGACACCAGGGTCCGCCCGCCCTGCCGCACGCTCGTGGGCAGGATCGTGAACACCGTGTCGCGCGTCATGCACGCGACATCCGCCTCAAGGTTGGACAAGAATCCGAGCGTGACGCCCCGGACATGCACATCGGAATCGGTGCGGATGTGTGAAAGCGGGCCCCTGATCCTGACCATGCCGTCCACGGACCCGTTTTTCATGGGTTGCTGGGTGCCGAAGGCGCACCCGCACACCTGTTGCAGGGACACGTCCCTGAGTGAAACATTCATCATGATGTCCGGCTCGCCAAAGGACTCGTCCTTCGGCGAGTTCTTCGGCGGGAAGCGGACCGTGCCTGACGCCTTGAGGCCGGCAAGCGCGGTTATGGAATCGACGGTGAGCGAATCGGCAGAGATCGTGCCCTGGCCGCGAAGCGATATTGAGCCGCCCGACACGGTAAGGCCCTGCGGATACAGTTGCCAGCGCATGAATTTCTCGTTCTCCTTTTTATCAATTTGGATCCCGATCGTGCCGCGCACTGGAACACCGGCGTAAAGCGTTGCGCCGAGCGCACCGTTTGCGGAAAACGCATCCGGCGTTCCCTTGAAGGCGATCTTTGTCCACGAGGTGTCGATTCGCAGACTGTTTTTCGGCGCAAGTCGTTCCAAAAGCGAGCGCATTGCGGATGTCCCCATGCTGGCGCTGACGGTGACGATCGGCTCGTGGGGCGTGCCAAGGCTGTCCACGATTCCCATAACCGTTACGATGCCCGCGTCGGCCGGTGTTGACGAAAAAGAAACCGGTTTGTTTCGCGACACGCTCATCCGGAGTTCCGGGGAGCCGAGCGCAAGCCCCGCGATTTCGAGGGACTGGCCCGACACCGTGCCGTCGAAGACATAGTCCGGCCCCAGTCCCCGGACCGATCCCGCCATCGTGATCCTGCCCTTGAGCGGCCGAAGGGCGTGCACCGAATCGATACGGCAGGAGAAGGTCCCTGTGTAGGCAACCGGGGGCTTTTCGTAGTTGACGATGCCGGAACCCTTTGCCATGAAGCCGGGACCGGCGATCGACAGGGAATCCACTGCCATCTGATCGCCTTCCCACCGTCCCTGCCCCGACGCCAGGGAGATGGACTGGCCGGCAACGCTGATGCCGCCGGCCTGGAAGGAGAGCCTTCTGTTGCCCGTGCTTTTTTGTTTGACAAGAGATAGTTCCATCCACCCCGCGCCCGAGACGGTCTTGAGCAGGTTTTGCGGCAGAAACGTGAGATTCTCGGGCCTGACGCCCTGACAGCGGACCAGCATGCCGGTTTCCGCCGAGGGCGCGGCGGCAAGGTCCCATTCCCCCTTGCCGAAGAATTCCGTGCCCCGGATGCCGGCTCGCACGGAATCCACACGAAGGGTGGTGTTGGCAAGCGTCGCATACAGGCCTATGGGCGCGATCGTCGAGTCCACTCCGTCAATTTTGCAGGACCCGCGGGAAACGCGGACCCAGCCATTGGACTCGAAGGTTGCCGCGGTCACGGAATCCGGAAACGACAGTTCGGCCACGCCGTCCAGCACGCCGGCCGCGACGGTCACGCCCTTGATCCGCAGGGGCCGGGTTATTTCCGCTTTGTCTAAACGAAGGGACACGCGGTGGTTCTTGCCCGTTTTCGAAAACGATGCGGACAGGAACATGTTCTTTTTGCGGGACGCCAGCTTGCCGCGCAATTCCACGGATATGTCGAAAGGATCTTCCCACATTTTGCCGGCTAGATCCTCCGCCAGCGCTGCGCCGGTTTCGCCGGGACCGGTGGACAACGTCACGATTCCTTTACGGATCAAAAGGTAGTCCACGGGAAGCGACCGGAACACGGCAATCACTTTCGCACTTTGGACGGGAGCTTCGGCTTGTTGCGCCACCCCCGCTGACGGCCCCACGGCGGCCGGCCTATAGAGCCGGAAATCAAGCTCGGGCGAAATCAGGATTATCTTGCTGATGCTTTTCGAAAAATCGCCGTGCGTTGAAAAGAGCTTGAGCAAAGAAAACGAGATCTTGATGTCGCGGATGGCAAGCGTGTAGGTGTGCAGGGAAAGGGAGGCGCGGATATTCTGGAGGTATACTGAAAAAAAACCGAGCCTGACGCGACCGACGACAACGTCACCTCCGGTTGCGGCGGACAATTGGGCCGTCAGTAGCTGTTCCAGATGCCTGGATTTTTCGACGTGCCGTACGCCCTCAAAAAGCCCCAGGGCGAAAATGAGGATACAGGCAAAAACAACGATGACCCACTTACGTGGTTTCATGTTTCGGGGACAGCCGGGTGAACTCGAGCTGGTCGTTCCCGGCTTCGATTCCGATGGTATCCCCGTCTTCGAACCTGCTGTTGAGGAATTCTTCGGCTAACCTGTCCTCGACGAGCTTCTGGATTGAACGGCGCATGGGCCGCGCGCCCAGAATGGGATCGAATCCGTGCTCGAGAATGAACGCCTTGGCCGCCTCGGACACCTGAAGCTTCACGTTGCGGTCGACGAGTTTCTCCTCCACCTCGGCAAGCTGGATGTCCACGATTTTGGCGATTTCTTCTTTGCCAAGCGGATTGAACACGATGGTGTCGTCCACGCGATTCAGGAACTCCGGGTTGAAAATCCGTTTGAGTTCGTCAAGAACTTTTGATTTCATGTTCTCGTAATCGGACGAATCCGTGTTCTTGCCGAAACCCAGGGACCCGGTCTTGCGCACGTCGCGCGTTCCCGCGTTGCTCGTCATGATGATGATGGTGTTCTTGAAATTCACGTGCCGGCCGTACGAGTCCGTGAGCAGACCGTCGTCCAGGATCTGCAGCAGGATGTTGAACACGTCCGGGTGCGCTTTCTCTATTTCGTCAAGTAGAATAACCGCATAGGGCTTCTTCCGGATCTTCTCGCTGAGCTGACCGCCCTCCTCGTAGCCCACGTAACCGGGAGGCGCGCCCACGAGACGCGACACTGCGAATTTCTCCATGTATTCCGACATGTCTATCCGAACAAGCGCGTCTTCGGTATTGAACAGGTTCTCCGCCAGCGTCTTGGCGAGTTCGGTCTTGCCCACGCCCGTGGGACCCAGAAAGATGAACGACGCGATGGGCCTGCGCGAATTGTGCAGCCCAGCCCTCGACCGCCTGATGCTCTTGGCCACGGCCTCAAGCGCCTTGTCCTGACCGATCACGCGTTTGCGCAATTCGTCTTCGAGGTGCAGTAGTTTCTTGGATTCCTCCTCCTCGAGCCGCGACAGCGGGATACCGGTCATCGTTGCAATCACCTCGATGATGATCGGCTCGTCGACAAGCAGCCGCTCCTCGGATTTCACCTTGCGCCACAGGGCTTTCTTCTCAAGAAGCGTTTCCTTGAGTTTTTCCTGTTTGTCGCGCAGTTTGGCGGCTTTCTCGAATTCCTGGTGCTCCACCGCCTTTTCCTTTTCCTTGACCACGTCGTTGATTTCCAGGTCCATCTGCCGGATCTCGGGCGGTATTTCCATGCTGGAGAGACGCTTTCTCGCGCCCGCCTCGTCGATCACGTCGATGGCCTTGTCCGGGTGGAACCGGTCCGAAATGTATCGGTCTGCGAGCTTGACGGCCGCCTCAATTGCTTTATCGGAATACGAGACCTTGTGATGGTCCTCGTACTTGTGGCGCAGGCCCATGAGAATCTGTATCGTTTCCGCGGTGTTCGGCGGATCGACCATGATGGTCTGGAACCGTCGCGCCAAGGCGCCGTCCTTCTCGATATACTTTCTGTATTCGTCAAGCGTCGTGGCGCCGATGCACTGAATTTCCCCGCGGGACAGGGCCGGCTTGAAGATGTTCGACGCGTCCAAACTTCCCTCGCTGCCGCCCGCGCCCACGATGGTGTGCAGTTCGTCGATGAAAATGATGACGTTGTCGTTTTTCTGCAGTTCGACCATCAGCGCCTTGATACGCTCCTCGAACTGGCCGCGGTACTTTGTGCCTGCCACGATCGAGGCCATGTCAAGGTTCACCACGCGCTTGCTTTCCAGCACCTGGGGAATATTCTTTTCAACGATTTTCTGGGCCAGACCTTCGACGATGGCCGTTTTGCCGATGCCGGGTTCGCCGATAAGCACCGGGTTGTTCTTCTTGCGCCGGGACAGGATCTGCACCACACGCTCGATTTCTTTTTCACGTCCGATGACCGGATCGAGTTTGCCTTCGCGCGCCAAACTGGTGAGGTCGCGGCCGAAATGGTCCAGAAACGGGGTCTTGCTTTTTTCCTTGGGAGCTCCGACGGTCTCGCCGCCGCGCAGAACACGGCTGATCTCTTCCTTGACCCGGTCGTATTCCAAACCGGCTGAGGCCAGGGCATTGGACGCAGTGGATTCCGTATCTTTCATCAGGGCAAGGAGCAGGTGTTCTGTGCCGATGTATTTGTGCGACATAGACCGCGCCTCATTCGCCGCGATCTCAAGCACCTTTTTCGCGCGAGGAGTGAAGGGCAACATCTGGCCGATGGTCATCATGCCGCCTGTCGAGGTTATGGCTTTTTCGATGTTTGCGGCAAGTTCGTCCAAATCGACTCCCATGCTGCGCAGAACGGCGACGGCAACACCATCTCCTTCCTTGATGAGCCCGAGGAGCAGGTGTTCTGTGCCCACATAATCATTTCCCATGCGCACTGCTTCCTCGCGCGCAATCTGCATTACCTTTTTAACACGATCAGTGAACATTCCATTAACCATAATTTGCTGCATCCTTTGCCCGATACCCTGAATCCGGATATCTAGTTAATACGTTCAAGTAATTAAGTATGGTATTGAAGGTTAAAATAATTTCAGCCAGATCCAATTGTAGAAACACCTAGGGAACGCTGCCAGAAGGGGCACAAAATTTTGTGCCCCTACAGTTTGCGCGCATTCGTAAAACTCTATTTCACTTCTTCTTGCTTCGAAGAGCGCCGAAGAGTCCGCCGCCGAATCCGCCGATGCCAAGCATGAACCCGAAATCATACCACTTTCCGGCATTGGGAAAAGCGTAAATCCTGCAATCCGTGAACAGGCTGGCCACAAACGAGATGGGCGCGATAATGCCGTGCACCAAACCCTTCCAGAATCCCGGCGCGCCGGGTGTGTGGGAAATGATCTGGTGCGCGCAATCCGCGAAAATCATTGTTACGAGCAGGAGGGCGAAGAGGAGCAACCATTGTTTACGCATGACCGTTGGTCCTTTCAATGTTTGGAGCAGACGCAAATCACATCCATTTCGCGGGCAACGGGGCGTTATTTCCTGATGCGGGAAAACCGCCCAGGGGATAGCCGAGAATGATGGGCCCGAACACTTTTTCTCCTTCGACAATTTCAAGCGACGCGCGCACCTCGGGGTCCGCGGTGACCAGTTGACCGATGAAAACCCAGCAGCTCCCGATGCCCAGGGACCGTGCCGCCAGCATCATGTTCTGGCATGCCATAGGGCAATCGGCGTCGAGCGTAAACCCTTTACCGATGACGAACACGATGGCCGGCGCGCCGTAGTAGATCGGATCCGGGCTCTTGTCGGTTTCCACGCGCATTTCCTTGAACTTGTCCGGCATGTTCGCGAGCCATTTCTGATACAGGGGAATGGACTTCTCGATGAGTTTGCGCTTGAACGCAGGGTCCTGGACAACCACGAATCGCCAGCCCCTGTTGTTTGCGCCTGACGGGCCCGCGCTTCCGCACGAGATAATCGTATCGAGCACGTCCTTCGGTATTGACTTTGAATCATACTTGCGTATCGACCGGCGGTTTAAAATCGTTTCAATGGTCTGGTTCATATGGAATCCTCCGTTGTTTAGGCGTGGTGAGGTTTGCTTCGCTCAAGTAATATAAAATCATATCGCTGAAATTCCAAAACATGGACGTCGGGGAATCGATCACTTTGGGATTGACTTTTTTTTCATATACGTGTATATTATACACATATGACCTCAGAGGGCAATTATGCGCTTTGTTTCGCTGCACAACCATTCGGTGTTCTCGTTCTATGCCGGCGTGGCGACCGTGGAAGACCTCGTTGCCCGCGCCAAGGCTCTTGGCATGACAGCCCTTGCCCTGACCGACACCAACCGCATGAGCGGGCTCATCAAATTCTATTGCGCATGTAAAGAATCCGGCATCAAGCCGATACTCGGCGTAGAACTCACGTACCCGAAAAAACCGGGCCAGCGGGTGGTGTGCCTTGCGAAAAACTCGATCGGCTACGCAGATATCTGCGAGATCATAACCAACCGCCACATCAGGCAGGACACGTTTTGCTTTGAAACGGTGTTTGCGAAACCGTGGCCGAATCTGTTTTTTATTTCTTCATGCCCTGACACGCTTGCAATGCTCGCAAACACGGCGAACAAACCAAGCCTGTACGCCGAGCTGGTGAACAACTCCCTTGAAACCCGGCTGCACAGCAGGACCGTGGAGCAGATCGCCATACGGCTCGGCATACCGCTCGTTGCGTCGAACAACCCGTTCTTTATTGACGAAAAAGATTGGGAAACGCACAAAATACTCACAGCCATCGGCGCAGTATCCACAGTATCACGCCTGCGGCCGGATGAATATGCTTCGCATCACGCCTTTTTGCGATCGCATGACGACATGACAAAGCTATTCCCCAACCATGCCGAGGCGATTGCCAATACGGCCAGGATCGCAGACCTGTGCAACGCGGAACTTGCGCTGGGCACATGGATCATGCCTGAAATTTCGGTGCCGGGGGGCGTGCCGCCGGCGCAGTATCTGCGCAGTCTGGCGTACGCCGGCCTGGAGGCGAACTTCGCGAAAACGCCGCAGTACGCCAAAGCGCGGCGGATCCAGGATATGGAACTTGACGTGATAGAAAAGCTCGGGTATCCGTCGTATTTCATTATTGTCAAAGACATCCGCGATTGGGCAGGCAGGACGCTTTGTGGCGGCTATCGCAGGCCCAAGGACTGCACGGTGCTGCGAGGCAGCGCAGCCAATTCCATGACATTTTTCAACATCGGCGTGAGCGACCTCGACCCCATCAAATACGACTTGTATTTCCAGCGGTTCTTGAACGAAGACCGCGCCTCGCCGCCGGACGCTGACCTGGACTTCGGCTGGGACGAGCGCGAGGCCGCGCTGGACTACCTTGTTGATAAATGGGGGTGCGACCGCGTCGCCATTACCTGCACTACCAACCATTTCAGGCGACGCGCAGCGTTCCGCGAGACTGCCAAGGTGTTCGGGTACAGCGAAGAGCAGGTGACCGAAATCCTCAAAAGCCACAAAACCCAGACCAAACGCATTGATGACGACGAAATACGGCATCTGCTTGCGCTTGCGGAAACGATACGCGGCAAGCCGAGGTTTCTGGGCCAACACCCGGGCGGCGTGCTTATCACGAACCAGCCGATCTGGCGCCATGTTGCCTGCGAGTATTCGAGGATCGAAAACGGTGGCTCGCCAACGGACGAGTCCCATGGCATGCCGAAGGACATGCCGTGGGATAGCGCATCCCGCTCTGTCTCAACTTCGCGGGATAAGTCCTACGGCTTATCGGAGGACTCGTCCTTCGGCGCATCCTCCCGTCGCATCACCCAGATCGACATGCACAACGGCATCGACGAACTCGGCCTGATCAAATTCGACATCCTGGGCAACGGCTCGCTGTCCGTGCTGCGCGATACCCTGACCCAGCTCAGGTCGCAGGGATTGCCTGACCCGGACGTGTCAGATCTTAACAAATGCTATAGCGACATGGCCGTGCGGGACATGATCAGAAACGGCAGGACGCGCGGGATCTTTTACATCGAAAGCCCGGCGCAGATGCGGCTGAACAAAAAGGCCCAGGCAGACACGTTCGAGGAGATCACGGTCACGTCAAGCCTGGTCCGGCCCGCGGGTGCGCCGTACACGCAGACGTATGTGGAGCGGCATCGCAAAGCAAAGCAGGGCGTCAGAGACTGGGATTTCCTGCACCCGTCGCTTGAGCCGATTCTCGGGGAAACGCATGACGTGTGCGCGTACCAGGAGGATGTGACCAGGATATGCCATCAGGTGGCGGGATTGACGTTCAAAAAAGCGGACCGGATACGCAAGATGATGAACTCGCAGCACGAGGGCGGATTGTCGGACGCCCAAAGTGAGGCGATAGCCCAGGAATTCATTGACGGGTGCATATCGACAAACGGCCTGTCCCGGCCTCAGGCCATAGCGCTGTGGGAACGCGTGAGCAGCTTCACCGGGTTTTCGTTCTGCAAATCGCACAGCGCAAGCTATGCGCAACTGTCGTTCAAGTGCGCCTGGCTCAAGACGCATTACCCCTCGCAGTTTCTGGCAGGCGTGATCAGCAACAACCACGGGTTTTATTCCCGCGACGTGTACCTGGACGAGGCGCGGCGCTTCGGCGTGCGCATTTTGCCCATAGCCATCAACCATTCGGCTTTGAAATACGAAGGCAAACACGCCTGGATGCGCGTGGGGTTCATGCACGTCCGGCAGTTGTCGCAAAAAGCGCAGGAGGCCATCGTTAATGAACGCAGTCAGCGAAGCTTCCGCAACCTCTTCGACTTTGTCAATCGCGTCACGATCAACAAAAAGGAAATCGAAAGTCTTATTCTGGTGGGCGCATTCGACGGCTTCGGGCTCTCGCAGCCCGAGTCATTGTTTCTGCTCGACGACATCTTTAGGAGCCTGTCCCACGGAAGCCTTCGGGATAAGTGCTCCGCCTTACCCTCTCTGTTTTCTCATGCCGATTTGTTTACGCAGGAAAAACTGCACCCCGGGCTTTCCGACTACACGCTTGCGCAGAAATGCCTGAACGAACTTCACCTTCTGGGGTTCATGGTGTCGGGCAATATTCTTGACATCCTGGACCTGCATCCGGCGCACAGGGACGCGGTGCCCGCTGCGGACATCGGCCGCAGGTACACGGGAAAACGCATCAAGATGTTCGGCTGGCCCATCACCAACCGTCTTCACGTTGTGGCGTCTGAGCGGCCTATGATGTTTGTCACCATGGAAGACAAGACCGAATGCGTTGACGTGATTTTATGGCCCGACGTGTACGAACGGTACGCGGACGTCATGGCAGAGCCCGGGCCGTTTGAAATATGGGGGCGCGTGAGCGAGGACCATGGCACGTTCACGCTCGAAGCGCAGACCATACGCAGCGTGCAATGGTCTCCGGCCATGGTGGATTTCGAAGCAGCCTCGCAGCGGCTGAAAAACTCGTACAAGGCGGCGGATTATGTTTATGCAGATGTTAAGCGAACCGCAGCGTGATGTGTTGAAAGTAGGGGCGCGGTGACCGCGCCCCTACAGTTATCCCCCGCAACATCGCGGGATGCGTTGTTTTGCGCCCTGGACATCGTGTCATTTCCGGCGCAGGTCATTGCAGCATATCATGCGGCCGTGCGCAACACGCCGTTTGTCGTGATATGCCAGGACCAGTACAGCCACAAAAGCATCGTTGTGTCGTGTTCTTTTCCGGCGCAACGGCTCGGCATAGACAACGGCATGCCATTGCATATTGTTTCGCGGCGTTGGCCCGGTGTGGCGGTGGTGCAGCGCGACGCTGCGCTTGAGGCGAGTTGCTGCGAGGAGATCGCCTCGGTTTTGTACCGGTATTCGCCGGAGTACGACGTGCACGGCAGCGGCGTTGGTATTGTCAATCTGTCAAGAACGCCGGCGCAGCGGACCATGCAAGCATTTGATATCGGCGCACGCATATGCAGGGACATCATGGCTGCCGTGCCGTTGTCCGCCATTGCAGCCGGGGTGGCCGCCACCGAGTCCGCGGCCCGCATCATGGCGCGCATGACAAGGCCAAACGGTGTCTGCGTGTGTGAAGCGGGCCGTGAGGCGCAGACCATTGCCGGGCTCGACACGGCCATGCTGCCCGGACTTTCAGGCCTTTGCAGGCACAAGCTTGTCGCATACGGTTTGCGTAGAATCGGCCAGGTGCAGATGCTTTCCAAGGAAGCGATTGTCACCAGGTTCGGGTTAGAGGGAGAAAAGCTATACAGTATGGTGTCCGGCAGCACGGCGCAAACCATTGTAGGGGCGACGCTTCGGCGTACCCGAAGGGGTACACGACATGGCGACGTGTCCCTCGGAAGCCCTCGGGATAAGTCCTTCGGCTTACACCCCTGCGGGTACGCCGAAGCGTCGCCCCTGCGTGCCGAAACCGTGCTTGAAAACGACATCAACGACATGGACATCATTATCCAGAAAGTGCGACACACGGTTGACAAAATGTGTTTTTTGTTGAAAAACGCAGACGTGCAGGTGAAAAAGGTCACCCTGTCGATCAAATATTCGGACCATAAAAAATCACAGAAAACCGTGGCGCTGCCAAGCCTGACAAACGATTTTCTGACCATGGCGAAGTATGCGCAGCAGGCGTTCGGCATTCTTTATCAGCGCCGCGTGGCAATCAGGTCCATAATGCTTGACACAAAGGACGTGCGGCCCGATCCGTGCCAGACGAGTCTGTTCGAAACATCGTGGGAGCATAAGCAGGCGGCCCTGGCGCGGCAGATCGTGAAGGTCAGGAACGAGAATTCGTTCGGCGCAGTGGTGAGCGGGAGCAATGTCACCCCTGCACATCTTTCCCCCTCTCCTTGTGGGAGAGGGGTGGCCGAAGGCCGGGGTGAGGTTGCAAGCATTTGACCTCACCCCCTAACCCCCTCTCCCACAAGGAGAGGGGGAAAATAATTACGAAGACATGCTATGATCACCAAACCACCCTGGCAGCCCTTTGACCTTCCGCCCGACATTACGAGAACCGGCGTGTATGTCGGCACGTCAGGATATTATTTCGACGACTGGATGGGCGTTTTTAACCCGCCGCCGCTTCGGCGTACCCGAAGGGGTACAAAACGCGTAGGGGCACGCCATGGCGTGCCCATGACCGACGAGGAGAAAACAGACCATGACCGGCTGCAATTCTACCAGAAGTACTTCTCTTTTGTTGAAATCAACAACACCTTTTACAGCGAGCCGTCGCTCGCCCATTTCCTGGACATGGAATCCCGGAGCAAGGAATCAATGCTGTACAGCGTCAAGGTGCACAAGGACATTTCACATACCAGGGAAAACGATATAAGCGCGGGCCAGGACATGATGCGTCGGCATATCACTGCCGTGAGCCCGCTCATCGAGACCGGCCGATTCTTTTCCTTTCTCATCCAGCTCGAAGACCACGTGTTCCGCTCGCAGAAAAAGCTCGATTACCTTTTGAGCGTGGCGTCTGTCGCTGTATCGGAGCACATCGACGTGCATATCGAATTCCGCCATATCAGCTGGCACAACGAGCAGGTGCTGACTGCGCTCAAGAACAGCGGCGTGGGCATTTGCAACACGGAAATTCCCCCTGTAAAGCACGCGTTTCCGCTCAAGGCCTATGCGACCACGGACAAAGGATATATCCGCTACAGCGGGCTCAATCTGGCAAACTGGAACCCGCCATCAGGCCAGAAGCCCCTGACGGCGCGTGACCGGATCGCGCAGCGAAACGGCCGGTACGATTACGAATATTCCGACGAAGAGCTTTTGCAGCGCGTCAAGGGCCAGCTCGTTCTGCGCACCAAAACGACGCGCATGGCCATTGCGTACAACAACCATTTCAATGCCAAGGCGGTGCGCAACGCGATAAAGAATATGAAGCTGTTGCTTGAGCGGCTCAAGGAGTGAAGCGACCCTCGAAAGAAGTTATTGCATGAGGCCGAACCTAGATACGGCAAACGTTGGGACTAGGAGCGGTTTTCAACCTGATACAACCGCGTGTTTTGTTTACCCACTTTTATTTTTTCAGCTGTATCCAAAAAAATGGTTATATTTGTGCTGTGGATGGAAGTGCGGAGGCAATCTGTTTACCACAAAACAACAAGAGGAGAGATTCGCCATGATTTTCAATCGCAGAAAAGCATCCTTGGTCGCCTGTGCAGCACTCTTCCTGTCCGCCGGATTCTCCTGCGGAGCATTTGCCCAGACAACGCCCTTTAAGGTCATCGCGTTTTATTCCGCCAAGGACGTCACCGGCAATGGTTATCTCGGTATCGACCCGGCGCATATCAGCTTTGCCCATGAATCCAACGGCTTCTTTCCCACGTATGGCGCCGCCCACGGCTTCACGTATGACTCGACCATGGATTGGACCAAGGTGGGAGATTCCGCCTTCCTTTCGAAATACAATGTGGTGATGTGGCTGGACGATCAGCCGGGCAATGCAACGCAGATGACGGGCTTCAAGAAATATATGGACAGGGGTGGAGCCTTGATCTGCTTCCATGTTTGCGCCTACGATGACAACAGCATGGTATCATGGCCATGGTACTTCGATTCCCTGCTATGCTCTGGCCAGTTCAAGAACAACACCTGGCTGCCCACATCCGCCAAGATGCATATCGAAGACACCACCCATCCGGTTACCAAGGGCGTCGCCACACCGTTCACCGCCCCGGTCTGTGAATGGTACAGCTTCACCAAAGACGTCCGCACCAACGCCAATATCAAGGTTCTCTGGTCCATCGATCCAAGCGGGTTCCCGGTCGGCACCACGGCGCAATGGACAAGCGGCTACTATCCGATTGCATGGGTCAACACCAAGTGGAAAATGTTCTACGACAACGTCGGCCACAACAACATGAACTACGGCACGAACCAGCCGATTTCCCTGACCTGGAGCAACAACCAGGCCCACACGCAGCTGGTGCTGAACGCGCTGAAGTGGCTAGCGGGAACCGGTGCAACGGCTGTGGTGCCGTCGGAGAAAGGTTTGCAAAGGAACAACGTGCGGATGAACATCGATTCAAGACGGGCCGGATTCACGGTGTGGCGTCCCGGCCTCCTCGACTTCACGATTTCTATTGTGGACATGAGGGGAAATCGCATTTGCGAGGGACGGAGCGTGAGCGGCATCTACTCGAACCATAATCTGCGTCTGCCTCAGGGATTGTACCTTGTCAGATCCGCCTCGCCCGAGGGCGAGGCGACCGAAATGGTAAGCATCCTGCGTTGATGGTGGCGTGACTTAGTCGCGTGCATCTATTTTCCCCCTATGCTTTTGAAACTCATTGCTTGTGAAGTCTTTACACGGGAAATATGCTTTTGCATGGCGAACACACCCCATGTGATTGACATTGAATTCACGCCCATAGCGTCGCACGACCACCCGCAGACCCTGCGCACCTTGCTGCAGGAAAAGATCGACGCGGCAGGTTCAAGCGGTCGCGGCTATGACGCGGTGCTTCTGTGTCTCGGATTGTGCGGTAACGCTACCCTCGGCCTTGTCAGTCGCGATACTCAGATCGTGGTTCCGCGCGGCCACGATTGCGCCACTATCTTGCTCGGGTCAAAGAAGCTTTTCAAAAAACACTTCGAGTCCATGCCGAGCCAGCCGTATACGTCGCGCGGCCACATGGAGCACGATTGCGTTTGCGATGTTCGGTCCCTGTGGACCAAAGACGCTTTGACGCAAATGGCTGAATACACGAAGCTGTACGGTGAAGACAATGCAGCGGCAATTTTTGACGTGATGAACCCGCATGTCAAGAACGGCCTGCGCGGAGCGCACGACAAAGTCGTGTACATCGACATCGCAGAAACCGCAAGCAACGAGTGCATCGCGGCTGCGCAGGACAAGGCTGCCAAGGACAATGCCGAGTTCGTCAAACTCAAAGGAAGCATCGGCTTGATCCAGAATCTCATGTCGGGCAACTGGTATCCGGAAGACTTCTTGGTGGTGAAGCCTGGAAAGTCGATCGCTGCCGAGTACGACTGGGACACTGTCGTAAAATCGGTGTAGCCGCTACTTGAAGAAAACGTTCCCCCAGTTCGCTTCCACGATCATGTCCAGCCGGAAATTATCAACCACCGGCTTCCACGCCCCGTTGAATCCGCTCAGAAGGTCTGTCCATTGGCCGTTTTCCGGAAACGGCACGCTCACCTGACATGGCACGTCTGAAAAATTCAGGACAATAATAAACCGCTGAAGATTTCCAAGGTCATCGTTTCCCCACCGGTGGTAGATGGCGAGCTGTCGCGATACGTCCAGGCCGTAGCCCTGAGGATTGAACTGCGTCTGCCATTCATCCCACGGCTGCGGGTAGAAGTTCGTAGACCGGAGCCCTGCATACGTATTCCTGATCCCGGCCATACATTTGTAAATATTTTGCAGGGAAACGCCGATGGGATCAAGGCTATATTTCCAGTGCAGCGACCGCGCGCTAACCCGCCTGCCCGAGCCCTGATCGTTTTCCGGTATCCAGTGGTCTTCACCGAATTCCTGCCCGTTCTGGATGAGCGGCGTTGCGGGACTCGTGTACAACGCGATGACATAGGGCTGCGTTCTGTACCACTTCATAGCCCCTTGATTGTCCCGCGCCCCGGCCTGCCAGTTCACGTGCGAATGATCATGGTTCGAAAGGTACAGCGTCGGGACTTTGTCAACGCTGTCAAGAAACCGTTGGTCGCATAGCGAATTGAGAAATGTGGAACTGATCCGGCCCCACCACAGCGAATCGAACGTACAGCCGTACAGGCTATTGTCCCAGAAGCTTGTCGCGCCCGTGTTGTTGGTCACCGCGGCCGCGTCCATGCTGATATGCTCGAGTGTCAACGAAAAATTGGTTTCGCCCAAAGCGCTCATGTGACTCTTGATGTTCCCGATGAGTTCCTCAAGCCCGTTCGGATCTCCGGCGATATAGTAATTCACGGTGTTGTCGAATCTGATGCCGTCGATCTTGAACGTGTCTATCCAGTACAGGCACACGTCCCTGATGAATTCATTGGTGCATTTGTTATAGAAATTAAGGTCCTGAAGCCCGGGAAAGGACCCGCCGTACGTCCCGGTATAGGGACAGTCATCAGGATTCAGATACGTCGCCTTGTACGGGAAATCCACGCTGACGTGATTGTAAACGCCGTCCATGATTACGTGAATGTCAAGGTCGTGGCAGGCGCTCACGAGCTTTTTGAGCCAGGACAACTTCTCCGCAGGCTTAGTGATGTCATTGGCATAGCGGTATTCCACGGCAAAGTATTGGAACGGTTCGTATCCCCAGTCGAAATCCCGGGTTTTCCAAGCGGTCCAGGGCATGAACAGGATCGCATTGAAACCGAGGTCCTTTATGTACTGCAATTTGTCAATAACGGCAGTGAGCGGCGCCCCTGCTTCGCGGTAGTCGTCGGTAAAATCGTCGATCATCAGTTCGTACACGATAAGGTCGCGCAGATGCTTCCGGCCGCTTTTCAGGGGATGAATCGTGTTTTGCGCTGCGCTGCTGCCGCCAATCACGAACGCCGCGTTCTGGCTGTCTGTGCCGCCGTACCGGGCGCACGGGTCGGACACGACGCGCCATGTCCCGTCTGTAAATGTGATCAGGTATTTGTACTGGTAGTACCCGGCCGGGAGGTCTTTGTCGGTGGTGCAGCTCCAGACCGTTCCCTCCGCAGTGTCGGTCCTGCTCAGCGGAAAACCGTTTTGGAAATCCCAGTTCCTGTTCGCCGATATCCGGCTCTGGAAATCGCCTGCGACGCGTATGGACGCAATGTTCGGGTCAGGCCCGGCCGGGAAGAAAATTGTGAATACCGCGTTGCCTTTCTGGCTGTCTGCGCCGACCTGCCAGGCGCCGCATTTATTCGTCATGTAGTTCATAGCCACCGCCTTTTGATTATCCGTTAATATGGTATAATCACCGGCCGTCCATCAACCGTGGCCAGGTTATTCTTGTTGTTTTTTCGCTCATGGTCTATTTTGCAAAAAGTGAATTCCCGGACTCAATACCTCGAACCGCGGATGTTTGCATGATGCCCGCAACACCCAGGCAACCGGAAAGCCGGATGTCGGCCGACTCCAAAACCAAGGAGGCGGCCGGACTCGCCCTTGACGCCCGCGGCAGAATCAGCCTGCGGCGTATTCTCCCCTTTTTGGGCCCCGCGTTCATCGCCAGCGTCGCGTACGTTGACCCCGGTAATTTCGCCACCAATATCCAGGCCGGCTCGGAATTCGGCTACATGCTTTTGTGGGTCGTGGTTGCGAGCAACCTCATGGCAATGCTCATCCAGACGTTGTCCGCAAAACTCGGCATTGCCACGGGCAGGAACCTGGCGGAACTGTGCAGGGAACGGTTCGGCCGCAACACGGCGGTGTTCATGTGGATACTCATGGAAGGGGTCGCCATGGCAACCGATTTGGCCGAGTTCATCGGCGCAGCCATCGGCTTCAACTTACTTTTCGGAATTCCGCTCTTATGGGGCGGTGTGCTTGCCGCCGTAGCCACGTTCCTGATCCTGAGCCTCGAGCGATTCGGCTTTCGTCCGCTGGAAGCGGTGATCACGTCCATCGTTGCCATGATCGCCGGATGCTACCTGGCGGAGACAGTGCTTGACGTACCGGATTTCGGCGCGGTTCTCGTCAATGCGGTCACGCCACGGTTTTCGGGCCGCGAAAGCGTGCTTCTGGCTGCCGGAATTTTAGGCGCAACGGTCATGCCCCACGCGATTTTCCTGCACTCGGCGCTCACCCAAGGCAGGATCGTGGTCAAGGACGCAACAAGAATGCGGCGACTCTTCAGGTTCGAAGTCGCGGATGTGACCATTGCCATGAGCGTCGCGGGCCTGGTGAACATGGCGATGCTGATCATGGCCGCCGCAACGTTCCACCGTCACGGCCTAACGTCGGTCGCGACGCTCCAGGACGCACACAAAACCCTGGAGCCGCTCTTGGGAAAAACCGCAAGCACGATCTTCGCCCTGTCGCTGCTTGCCTCGGGTCTCTCGTCTTCAACGGTCGGCACCAGCGCCGGCCAGGTCATCATGCAGGGGTTTGTGCGGCGGAAAATCCCGGTGTGGGTGCGAAGGCTCGTCACCACGGCGCCCTCATTGGCCGTGATCGCGATCGGGCTCGACCCCACGCGCACCCTGGTCATCAGCCAGGTCGTGCTCAGTTTCGGCCTGCCGTTCGCCCTGATCCCGCTTCTCATGTTCACAAGCAATAAATCCCTTATGGGCCCGATGACGAACCGCCGGGTAACCACGGCGCTTATGGCAATCATCACGTGCACGGTCGTGCTGCTCAATCTTTTTCTCATTTTCCTGATTGTAAGGGGATGACGCATGTTCAAACATATTTTCGTCCCGCTTGATGGATCCGGGCTTGCCGAAGCCGCGCTGCCCGCCGTTTCCTTTTTTGCAATGTGTTTCGGCGCGCGGGTTTCGCTGGTGCACCTCATCGAAAAAGGGCGCCCGCAGACCGTTCACGAGCAGCCGCATTTACATGATGAAAAAGAAGCCGCCGCCTACCTTGACGGGATCGCCCGCTCGTTTCCCCCATCGATCCCCGTGGATTGTCACGTGCACACGGAGGAAGTCAGTCATGTTGCCCAGAGCATCGCCGACCACAGCACGGGCGAGCTGCTTTCGGATCTTGTCATCATGTGCACCCACGGCGATGAAGGGACGCGCCGCTTTGTCTCGGCAAGCATTGCGCAGCAGGTGATCGCGCGGGGAACGGTCCCGGTGCTCGCGGTGCACGCGGAAAGCGGCCCCCGGCGGGAGTTCTCGTGCGGAAAGATTCTCATGCCGCTTGGGGGACAGCGGGACCACGGCGATGTTCTCGAGTCTGCCGTGCAGTTCGCCCGGTGCTGCGGCTCGATCATCCGCATGGTGTCCGTCGTTCCCACGTTTGATACGATTCCGGGGAAATGGTTTCAGGTGGGCCGGCTCATGCCCGGAGCCACGGCCGAAATGCTCGACATCGAGGCAGAGGAAATGGCCTCCTTTCTCGATTCTCAGGAGGCTGCATTGCGAAAGCGGAGCGTTGTTGCAGAAATCAAGGTGCTTCGCGGGGAGGCGGGCCATGGCATCGCTTCCGACGCGGAAGAATCGGGCTCGGCCATGATCGTCATGGCGACGCACGGGAAATCGGGCATGTCGGCGCTCTGGGAGGGCAGCGTCGCGCACAAGGTCTTCGCGGAGAGCAAGAAGCCGATCATGCTGCTGCCGGTGGTGGGGGTTGCGGCGAAATGAAGGCCGGCGACAATGCAGAACAACCGTCGTATCAGGAGGCGTCCAGGATTCCCGCGACCGTCCGCCGGATTGCGTCGAAATGGCTGCCCTGCCAGTATATTTTTCCGCACGAATCGCACTTGTAAAACTCATCGTAGCACTCACGCGTCTTCGGGGGAAGGTCGTGAAGCACTGCCTGCTTGTCCACCCTCGCCACTATGCCGTTGCACTCGACGCAGCGCGCAAAGGGTTTGGCGTGGCCTTTCAAATCAAAACGCCTGACGACCTCACGCGCCTGTTCTGCTGGAATCGTGCTCCTCAGGCAATACCCGTGAGTAATAGCTTTACGTTTCAGAATTCCTCTGTCCCTCGTCAACACGCACCTGCCTTGTTCAAGCGCGACGGCCACGATAGCCTGGTCTGTGTAATCGTTGCGGTAGAGCGTGTCGAACCCTAAAAGCCTCAGGAGGCGCGAGAGTTTTCCCAGGTGAACGTCGCATACGAATTTCGGGATGCGGAGCGGTTTTTCGCGGAGTCTGACAAGGGGCGTGATTTCGATCGATTCGAATGCCGGATACACCGACACGTCATCGTTGTCCGTCAGGTGATGCTCGAATCCGACTGGCCTGCCGTTGACAAGGATGAGGTCGACCTCGGTATGCGGCACGCCCAGGGCCTCGATCGCGTCCTTGACAGAAGGGTTTTTGTCGAAAGCGTAAGAGAAGCGAATCTTGCGTCTTTCCAGGGGAAGGAAATCATTCAATTCTTCATAGAACCGGAAATATGCGATGTGAGGCATGGGGTAAAAATAGTGTAGGGGCAGGTTTGAAACCCGGGTGCGTCCCGGAAAATGTAGGGGCAGGTTTCACGCCTGCCCGTCCGCGCCACAAACAAAAAGGGCGGGTAAAACCCGCCCCTACGAAAACATGAAAAAATCAAACCATTACGCGATCAAATCAATGGCAGTGCCGATCATCTGATCCTGCACCTTGAACACCTTTGTGTTCGCAGTAAAATCGTCGTTGTTTACGTTCAAGTTGACCATCTGCTGCGCGAGGTCTGTGCCCGATTCACTGGGGTTTGGATTCGGCGTGCGCGTATAGCCGGTGACGCGGACACCGGCAGGGCTGGCTTCCGCCTGCTGCGTATTCATCTGCTGGAAACCCGGGGTGACGACATTGGCAATATTATGCGCCGTGGTATTTTGCCGCGCCATGGCAACTTGCATTCCGGACGTCGCAGTATTAAAGGTTACGTCCATAACGTGTACCCTCTTTCCGGTTGTTCACGCTTCCCCTCACTATTATATCACTAAAGTTGCAGTAAGGCAAGGCAGCATTTCTTGAACTTCTTGCCGCTCCCGCATGGGCATGGATCATTCCTGTCGACATCGGCGTATTTTTTTCGGAACGTCTCTCCCTTGACCGACCCGTCGGACCTGAATTTCTGCATGTACCCGGAACTCAATAATCGGAGCCAGTCCACCCATGCAGACGCGGGCGGATATTTTCCGGAATCCGACAGATAGGAGAAAAAGGCGGACAACAGGGTTGGGATGCCTTTTCTGACGAGAAGCGGCAGGTCAAGGGTGGCCATACCGAAGAACAGCGAGTGTTCGAATATTCCCATGGTCACGGTCGCGGGCGATCGCGCGCCCTGATCGCGGCATTGACGCAGAAACGCGACAATGATGCCGAGCCCATGCTCCTTGACAGACGGGTCGAGAAGCAGAAAATAGGTCGATTCGCAGAATTCGTCGATGTAGGGTTCGAGCGCGTCGAGCATGGTTCGTCTCCCGGGTAATGGAGCTGTTTGCGACATCCCGTAACAGAGGGCTGTCGATTTTATCGAGGGCCCTCTGCGCAGTGGATAAAAATGCTTTCTGTCGTGGCACGCGTCTCGAAATTATTTTCATACGATGCCGATACCCATTCTGTTTGAAAATTCCGATGTCGTGGCCGTGGATAAGCCGGAAGGTTTGACCTCCATTCCAGGGAGTGAAAAGGGAAACGACACCCTTTTGGCCCTTGTTTCGCAGCAATACCCCGAAAAACTCTTCGTGGTGCACAGGCTTGACAAAGACGTAAGCGGCGTCATGCTGTTTGCGAAAAACGCGGCTGCGCATAAGTGCCTGAACGACCAGTTCAGCGGCCGTACGGTGAAAAAAACATACCTCGCGCTGGTGCACGGGGTCGTGGAAAAATCGGACGGCAGCATTCACAAGCCCATTCGCCAGTTCGGGTCCGGCCGCATGGGCGTGGACGAAGTTCGCGGCAAGCCGAGCACCACGGACTTCGCGGTCGTCGAGCGTTTCCCGGCGTACACCCTTGTCAAGGCACTGCCCGCCACCGGCCGCAGGCACCAGATCCGGGTGCATTTCTACAGCATCGGCCATCCGATCGTTGGTGACTCGCGTTATGGAGACAAGGAAAAAGCCAGACCCTTTCCGCGAATGATGCTGCACGCCCGCTCCATCACTTTCAGGCTGCCCACGGGCGAAGAAACGACCGTGGAATCGCCACTACCGGAATCGTTCGCATCAGTCCTTTTGTCGGTCAGGACCGCTTAGTCGGGCGACCCGCGCCGAAGCGTATGTTTTCTGCCAGAAAACACTTTCATACCCCTACTCTTTGCATTTTGCAAAACGCCATGTACATTTTATGATGGATGGCCCGTCTCCTGTCGTTGAATCGGAAGGGGTGAACGTATGCGAACATTCCTGCTAAGCGTTGCAAGAAAGGTCCGACTGAAGGCACAAAGCAGTCCTTTTTACCTGAAGATATTGTTTCTCCTTCTCGGCATCGGGTCTCTCGTCTGGTTTCTGGTACGCGTTGTTCCCAAACCGAGCCGGGCAGCCTATCCCTGCATGCGGGTCGCTGCGCCGCTGGCCTCCACGTTTGTCCTGTGGCTTCTCGGCCTGGGAACGTCTCTCCTCTTTCTGAAGAATGCCCGCGCTTACCTTTTGCGAAGACGGTATGTGACGGCCGCGACGTGCATCCTGGCCGGCGGAATTGCCGGAGGGGTACTCATATCCACGCCGCATTCGCCGGCGTGCGCGGCGACAAAAGCCAACGCACCTATCGGCGAAGCAAAAGGCGCGAACCCCGGCCGCGTGGTCTGGGTGCACGATTCCACCGTGTCAACCTGGAAAGGCCTGGGCGACGGCCATTGGTGGCAGGACAATCATACGCACCAGGCCGTGGTCGACCTGATGTTTTCCCGGGTTTTGCGGGAGCTTAGCGGCAAGCACGACGAAGCGTCGGCATGGGACACTTTGTTCCGGTACCACAATCGCGTTCACGGCAGAGGCGCCGGCGGGTATTCGGCCGGTGAAAAGATCGCGATCAAAACGAATTTTACCTTCTGCAATTATTTCCCGGCCTTTTGCTGTGTCGACAGCATGACGTATTCGCTGAATAAGAAGCTCGACTATATGAACACTTCGCCCCAGGTCATCCGCTCCCTGCTGCGGCAGCTTGTGACGGTCGTGGGCGTTAGCCAGGCGGACATCTCTGTCGGCGATCCGACCGGTTATTATCCAAACGAGTACTACGATTCATGCCATGCTGAATTCCCTAATGTCCATTATGTCGACCATGCGGGAAAGTTCGGACGCACCAAAGTCGAATTTTCCGCCGTGCCGGTATACTGGAGTTGCAGGCCTGCGGCGGTGAAGCAGGACTTCGTCGCCCGGCATTATTCGGAGGCAACGTACGTGATCAACCTTGCAAACATGAAATCTCATATGGGCGGCGGCATTACGCTTTGCGCAAAAAACCATTACGGGTCGCTCATCCGCCTGCCCACCGACAGCGGTTATTATGACCTGCACCAGAGTCTGGCTTTCATGTCGCCGACAATGGGAAGCTACCGGGCTCTGGTGGATTTGATGGGGCACGCGCACCTTGGCGGAAAGACCCTCTTGTACCTCGTTGACGGATTGTATGCAGGTGATCATAACAACGATACCGTTCCGCACCCATGGCCGGTGGCGCCGTTCAATGGAGGTTGGACCTCAAGCTTATTCGCTTCGCAGGACCCGGTTGCCATAGAAAGCGTTCTTTTCGACCTCTTTCAGCTGGATACCGACCCTTACCAGTACCCGAAGATCCCGGGCGCGCAGGACTATTTGCTGGAAGCGGCGCAGGCGGACAATCCGCCTTCGGGCACGTTTTACGATCCGAACCATGCCGTTGCGACGACGCGTTTATCCAGTCTCGGCGTGTTTGAGCATTGGAACAACCCGATTGACAGAAAATATTCGCGCAACTTGGCTGCGGGCAACGGGATCGAGCTGGTTTTCATCGACGGCGCGACGACCCGGGTCCGCCCCCTCGCCGATGCCCCCTTTGTTGCCGGATCCTCCGGTTATGCGATGCACGCAGTACCGAGAACATCTCTGATGGAGCTGTCGATTCCGAAACAAGGCCGGGTTGAGCTCTTGCTTTTCGATAGCCAAGGCAAGGTGGCGGGAACCGCCCTCGACGGGCTCATGGCCGCAGGTACGTTCCGGGTGGATTTGTCCGGCGTCGCGGCCAGACACACGGCCCTGCCTGCCGGCTTCTACGTGGCCGCTCTTTACCGCACGGGAACCGGATCGGCAATACCCGCGTCTGCCTGCAGGGTGGAATTGTTCGGGAGATGAGGCGGCTTTGCGCCTTCGATTCGTCGCAACCGCCTGGTGACCGAGCCTGGAGCCCGGCAGGCGTTCCCATGCTTAAACCTTTCCTTGCCACTAGACTTATTTGTATATTCAAATGGAAAGTTTTAGCCCAATTGGGGGATCTCGCCTCAAAACTGCGATCTCCTCACTATAGAGAAAGAATGAGTCAAATGCCAAAGATGAAGAGCAAACAGGTCAAAGAAGCGGTCATGAACATGCAAATCATTGCCAAGAAATCCATTACCATAAATGCGCCTGCTGCAAAGGTGTGGAGCGCGCTGGTGAATCCTGAAATGATCAAGCTGTATATGTTCGGGACTACCGCAGTTTCGGCGTGGAAGGTTGGCAGTCCCATCCTTTTCAAAGGGGTGTGGCAGGGAAAATCGTACGAGGATAAAGGCGTCATCCTGAGGCTGGAGCCGGAACGGTTACTTCAATACAGTCATTACAGTCCACTTTCAGGGATTCCGGACCTTCCTGAAAATTATCACATCGTAACCATTGAATTGTCCAAGCAAGGCAGGTCCACCAATCTCAAACTCTCCCAGGACAATAATCCCGATGAAAAATCGCGTGCGCATTCTGAAAAGAATTGGGGCATGATGCTGGAGAGCTTGAAGAAGCTTCTGGAGAAATAGACGAGATCGGGTTGCTGCTGCCGGCGAAACTCAAATGGCGGGTTTACTGACCGACAGGACGCCTGGAAAATGAGTCGAGGATTACGGCATGTAAATCATCGACCAAGAACGGCTTGACAAGCTTACCGAAAAATCCGAATTTCTCCGGTTCCGCCATCACCGGATCGTCGGAATACCCGCTCGACGCGATCGCGACCGCGGACGCGCAGATTTTTTTGATTTCTACGATCGCCTCCACGCCGCCCATGCCGCCCGGAATCGTCAGATCGAGGATGATGAGATCAAACGGGGCGCCGCCCTCATAGGCCTTTTTGAAAAGTTCGATAGCCTGGAGGCCATTGGCTGCCAGCGCAACCGTGAAGCCGAATTCTTGAATCGCCTTTCCGTACAATTTACGGATGAATTCCTCGTCGTCCATGACAAGCACGGTCCCGTTTTTTTTCACCGGATCCTGCCTGGGCGCGACCAGTCTTGGTTCCTGTTCGTCAAATGAGGCCGGTAGATAGACCGTAAAGGTGCTGCCCTGCGACTGCTTGGACTCGGCAAAAATATGCCCGTCGTGCTTCTTGATGATGGAATACGCCGTGGCCAGTCCCAGTCCGCTCCCGTGCTGTTTGGTCGTGAAAAACGGATCAAAGACCCGGTCTAGAATGTCCGGCGAGATTCCGATACCCGTGTCTTTCACGTCGATCTTCACATATCGTTGTTTGACAAGCGGTGCCGGCAGGAGCCCCTGTTCCGGAACATTGCTCGCAGAAATGGCGATCGTGCCGCCGAGCGGCATTGCCTCCCGCGCATTGATGATGATGTTGTCGATCACCTGCCCGATCTGGTGCGCGTCCGCATCGCACAACCAGAGCCGGTCCTGTATATCGAAGGCCGCCTTGATGTTCGACCCGCTCAGCGCAAAACGCACCGCCTCGGTGAGCACACTGGACAGCGAAATGGTCTTCTTGACCGGGAACCCGCCTTTCGCAAATGTCAATAGCTGCTGCGTCAGCGCCTTAGCGCGGCTGAACACCGAAATCGCCTGGTCGATATTTTCCTTCGCGTCGTCGTCGGTGACCTTCGCACGCGCCAGATACAGGTATCCGAAAATCCCGGAAAGCAGGTTGTTAAAATCATGGGCGATGCCGCCGGCAAGAACGCCCAGGGATTCCAGCTTCTGCGTATTCTGCAGCGCTAGCTCTATTTGCTTCTGTTCCGTTACGTCCATGACCGTTCCGCGAATGCCGACCGGACGACCATCCTTTTCAAGGATCGGGCGGGTCACGATCAGAACCGGGAACGTACTGCCGTCCTTTCGAAGTCCTGTATATTCGTGCGGCACCGTCTTGTTTCCGGCGAGCATTTGGCGGACGGTTTCCATCGCACGTTGGCGGTCCTTTTCGATCACCGTCTGAACGATATTGATTCCGGCGGCGACGTTCTCGGCCGTATACCCGAACCACGAGAGCCCCGTTGCATTTACGAACTGGAATCTGCCGGCCAGGTCAGCCTCGTACACGGTGAGGGGAAGGTTGTCCGCAAGCTCACGGTACCGGGTCTCGCTTTCCTGCAAGGCGAGGGTCTGCGTCTTGGCGACGGTGATGTCGGTAATCATGGCGAGTTTCGACATTGACCCGTCCGCGTGCCGGATCGGAACATTGACGATGTAATACCACCTGCTGTCTGCCGGGCTCTTGAGTTCCCATTTCACTGTTTCGCCCTTCCAGACTTTTTCGTTGACGCACCATGGACAGACTGAATCACGGTCATGAAGGACCCTATAGCAGAACAACCCGGTTCTGTCACCGCCCTTCCGACGCAAAAATGGTTCATTCATGTATTCGACGTGGAAATCGCGCGAACAGATATAAATGAACCCGTCAAACGCATCCACCATTGCCTGATAGCGTTCGGACAAGGCTTGGGGTGACAATTTTGTCGCATCGTCGACGGTTTTGGCTGATTTTTCCAACGTACCCTTTCCTTCCGCTGCGACTCTCATACAATGGAGAAGTATACATTTTATTTATTCCAAATGCTCAAGAATAATTTGATGTCGCGCCCTCGTCGACCGACCGCACGTTTGCCGTACGATAGCCCTTATTCTCAAATCTGCAAATGGATTTGAAAATTTTCTGTTCTACATGAAGAATCAAGGAGTTTTACAGGAATGGAATATGGAACGATAATTGCGTTTAGTATTAGCGTAAGAACGAACAGATGTGGAAAGCAGATGACAAAATGGTAGTAATAACCGGGGCAAGCGGTAAGACCGGATCAAAGGCTGCTGAGTTGCATGACAAGTGCGTTGAGCGGTGCTGATGCGGTCTATCTGCTTGTCCCGACTAACTTTGAAAAATTCGTCGATGATGTTTTCGTACCTGCTTTTAAGAGAGCTGCATAGTAAACCCTCCGTAGGCCATTTCATCGGCCTACGGAGGGCCTTCCCTTTTTTGTAACGAAATTACGGACAAGAAGATCGTGGCGATGTGTGCGCCAGGGGCACGAGGAAGAGCGAAATCGCCCTAGGCTATTTCTTCCGGAATATGCATCCTGTACCCGACCCCGGATTCCGTGACAAACAGCGTGGGCTTTGCCGGGTCTGTCTCAAGCTTTTTCCGCAATTGCGCCATATGCACCCGTAGGGTCCTTGTCTCGTCCGTCCTGTAGGGCCCCCAGATTTCCTTTATCAAATGACGGTGCGTCAGCACCCTGCCGGCGTTTTTCAAAAACTGCATCAGGATCGAATATTCCGTTGATGTCAAGCTTACCTGCCTGCCGTCGTTTTTGACGATGCGGTTGACAACATCGACATACAGGTTGCCGTTGGTAAATTCCGTGATCTCCTCACCGGGCTTTTGGCCATGGCGACGCCGCAGGCAGACATGCAAACGGGCGATCAGCTCGTTGACGCTAAAGGGCTTGGTCACGTAGTCGTCCGCCCCAAGTTCGAGCGCGGCGACTTTGTCCTTTTCGTCGTCCCGAACCGACAGGATGATAATCGGAATCTCGCTCCACTGCCGCACGGTTTGCACAACGTCTTTGCCGTCCATGTCCGGCAAACCAAGGTCCAGGATGAGGCAATCGGGATGGTCGGTCGTGGTCTTGTACACCCCTTCTTTTCCGGTTGACGCTTCGATAATCGAGTACCCGTTTGCCTCGAGCACGACGCGCAAGAACCGCCGGATCTGCAGTTCGTCGTCGATGACGAGGATCTTTTTTCCCGTTGTGACACGTGCGTCCATTATTCGGCCTCCGGCAACACAAAGGGCTTGTTTTCAACGGGTAACCGGATCTCAAACGTCGCTCCGCCCTCAGGCCGGTTACGAACCGCCACGGACCCGCCGTGGGCGGCCACGAAGCCCTTGACAATAGATAGGCCGAGTCCCGTTCCACCGGCCCGCGATCCAGGCGCTCGGTAGAATTTCTCAAAAACTTTGTCAAGCGACTCTTCAGGGATGCCTTCCCCTTGATCGTCCACGGTCATGACGAGCCCGTCGGTTTCGAAACCCGCGGTAATCCGAATCGTGGTCCCGACGGGCGTGTATTGCGCCGCGTTCAGAACGACGTTCGAAATCGCCTGCTGCACCAATACTCCGTCCAGTTTTACGAGGGGGATGTCGTCGGCAACCGTCACCACGACGGTGTGCTGGGAAAGCTCGTCGCGCAGGTCCGTCATGACCGCATTAATGAGGTCCCTGATGTCGCACCAGTCTTTCAGGATCCGAAGGCCACCGGATTCTATGCGCGTCATGTCAAGAAGGTTTTCCACCAGCCGGTTAAGCCGCATCGAAGCGGTCCGGATTTCTCCGGCGAGAATTCCCTGAGCGTTTTTGTTTCCGGCGACGCCCGGATCCATCAGACTGCTTGACGCTCCGGTAATAGTCGCCAGCGGCGTGCGGAGTTCGTGGGAAATGGAGCTGAGCAGCGTCTTGTTCAAACGCTCGCTTTCCTGGAGAAGCTGGGCCTTTTCCGCTTCCACCCTGAGATGCGCGCGATCAAGGGCAAAGGACCATTGATGCAGGAACATCATGAGCAGGGCTTCGCTTTCCGACGTTATCACTGATTTGTCCGGCGGAACCAGGCCGGCGACCCCGATGCACGTTTCATGAATGACCAGAGGATAATAGACCGC
>Ga0182027_10000132_pt1 | contig 117089 bp, 130 predicted proteins | sample 712E1DmetaG_FD_121300 | JGI IMG/M metagenome (GOLD analysis project Ga0182027, IMG submission 121300) | Permafrost microbial communities from Stordalen Mire, Sweden - 712E1D metaG (Illumina Assembly) | ecosystem: Environmental > Terrestrial > Soil > Wetlands > Permafrost | place: Sweden...
CTTTTCTGGTACAATAACTGAGACGGAGCCGTTATAGTAAGTGAAGCCGAGGCTTTTTAGTTTCTCAAAAGTAGTTAGAATACTAGGAAGAATCTGGTTCCACCTGCTAGTAACTTCGCCAGCTTGAGGCAATTTTGCCGAAATCCCCGAACGTTAGTGAGGGGAGCTAGTAGGCGAAATACTTGATAAAATCAAGTGCTCCGCAGCCAAATGACAGAAGTAAATAGAATTGATCAAAAAGAAAGAGAAAAAAGAAACGCCCCAGCAGTATTAATCTGCGGTTTCCCGGGAGTTGGAAAAAGTACTTTAGTTTCAAGCCCAGATAATTATACTCTCTTAGATAGTGATTCAAGTAGTTTTTCCTGGAGCAATCGAGCGAAAAGAGAACGCAATGCAGATTGGCCCCAAAATTATTTAAATAATATTAATGCTAACAGATTTGGTGCTGATGGAATTTTAATATCCTCTCATAAGGAGGTTCGAGATGCATTGGTAAAAGCAGGAATGAAATTTGCTCTAGTCTATCCATCACTAGCGATGAGAGATGAATACCTTGGTCGTTATATCGCTAGGGGTAATGATCCACAATTTGTGGAATTACTAAAAGCAAATTATGATACATGGATACGAGAGCTTATGGTGCAAGAAGGATGTGACCATGTGGTACTTCAACCTGGACAATATTTATCAGATGTTATAAGTAGCATAGTTAAATCTTCTCAACCATTAGAAAATAACACGTTAAGCTTAAATGTTTTTGTTTAGTTATAACGACTAAACGGGTCTAGACCGTTATGCTCAGCCCGAGTCGTTAAGACAAGGTGCCTGAAAGTTATTGAAGGCATCGTAAAATTCGACATCCTTGAGCGCTAGCGAAGAAATATAGGTTGATTAATAATATGCAAACGCCTGAAGAAATATTACCGATTTCTAGGAAAAGCGCATTAGAAATGACATTGGAAGATCACGTAATGATTCATAGTACTCCACCTGAGATACTGAAGCAGAACCCCGGAAAAACCCGGGCTGATTTAATGACGGATGCTGAAATAAGTAGCTATCTTCTGGATGAACAGGGGCTTATCGACAGACTTTCTTTGGAAGAAAATCATAGTAATTCTTTCGCACAGTCAGCTTTGCCAGATCGTCAAGCAAATTTTGAATTAACCAGAATATATCTTACAAAAATTGGTAGGTTGCCCGAAGAGCATTCATAACTAGTTATGTCTCGAACTATTCCAGACCGGTATGCTAAATAAAAATAAACTCTGGATTGAATTATTTATGCCTCATGATTAGTCTGAAACTCATCAATTTTCGAAATTAATTCAGCAATCTCATAATTAGACGTATTGATATCATGCTCTGCAAATGTCCGAAGCCCTTCAATAATTTTATGTACTTTTTTTGCTTTATATTTATTTAACCTTCCAATTTTTATATCATTTTGTGTATACGTACGTGATACCACTTGCAGTGTAGCAAAAATAAATGAGGATTCTATGAAAACATTTGAAATATCTTTAATTTCCACGCTATAAGATTGGTACGAAAGAAATTGTCGAAACTTGAAAGTAACTCTGCCTTCCTCAACGTCTATTGTATTTGGAAAAATAGTCCAGGGGAATGGAGTCGAAATACTAATAATATGCCTATTAGATTTTTTTACTAAGTCATCGACTATTTGTCTATCTTCCTCTTTTTTAGTAGCTTCATTTTTTTTGAATTCATTTATTCCGGATTGAGCAAGATTTTGATTATTACTAGGTGTTTGATCTGGTAGAGGTAGATTATTCACATCTATGTTAGATTGAACTTCGTTTCTGTTAGTATATCTTCTTAATTTTTGTCTTTGCGCATAAAGTTTCTCAAGCCAGTAGCTGATTTTTTTATTTTCTATATTTTTTGATTCATTAGGAGATATCGAAGAAGTTCTTGAAAAGATCGTAGTCGGCTTTATATCTGTCATGAATACAGTATAGTCCTTTCCAAACCGAAATACGCCGCTTCGGGGAAGCAAGTACTCTTGGAGTACGCCGCCCGAGCTGTTAAAGCGAGGTGCCTGAAAATCATGGAAGGCATCTGCCGACATCCTCTGTTTCGTAATCCTGCTTACGTATATCTCGTTATTTAAATTACTGATAACACTACCTATAAATTATATAAATAGAAAGCGAAAGGATAAAATTCATATGTTACAAGAAGCGGGAACATTTTTACCAAATGGAGTAAGCCAGGAAAGGGTTCAAGGGACAGTAGATAATTTCAGGAGAGAATCAACAATATTTAGCGTGCGGGAACAGATTAGAGCTGTTAATATATCTCCCTCAAATCTTGGTAAATTTATTGCGAATCAAGGACTTAGTTTTTATGAAGGACGTTGTTATTCCGATATTTTTTCTAATCTACGACAATTATCCGAAACAGAACAAGAAGCTTTATTAACTGGTTTTTACAAAGAATGTGTTAGAGACTTTCCTAATCCGGAAAAATTCGCAGAAGAATTAGTCAGAATTAATAATATTGATTACTTTAAGCCAAAGGAAGAACCAAGCCCGGATAGGCTTCAGGAGTTAGTTAATCAACATTTAAACAGTCTTAATCTGGTAGGAGTGCCAATCGGAATTATTAGAAATGATTGGAATGTAGCGGGAGATGTAATGCGCGAATCGAAAAGAGATAAAAGACAAAATACCGGGTTGGGTGCTAACGAGAAAACTCCAGATGGTAAAGCTTGGGATGAGCTATGGTATACGGCGCGAGAAAAGATAGGAGATGTGCCGACAATATGGGATGCCCCATGGAATGCGATGATCGAAGTAACGCAAGACAGAGCGGGAGATGCAATGCGCGAATCGATGGACGATGATAGCATGACAATGCCGTGGAATGTGGAGCGAGATGCAGCAGGAAATGCAGCTTGGACTATTGTCGAGGATGAAATGTCCGAATGGGGATATACTAAAGGCAATCCATTCTCTCCGTTAATTAGTATTTATGAGCTTGGTTATTTACCAATCGGACTGGCAATAAATGGCAAAGGTCTAAAAGAATTTAATATCTTTATTCCACCTATTAAAAAAGCCGCTATAAACATGCATAATTAGTTATTTAAATCACAGATAACGGCTACTGATAAATTATATAAGTAGAAAGATAAAATTTATATGTCACCAAAAGCAGAAATATATTTCCCGGATGGAGTAAATCAGGAAAAGATTCAAGACGCCACGGATAATCTTGGAGGAAGATTTGTAGCGTTTAAGGAACATAAACAGATTGAAATTTCTGGAATATCATCTTCGGAGATTGGCAGTTTTCTTAGCTATCAAGGATTTAATTCCCCTGAAAATTCCACATATGCTACTATCTTTTCCGACTTAAGACAATTGCCCCAAAAAGAACAGGAAGATTTACTAATTAATTTTTATAAAGAGAGAATTAAAGGCTTTCCTAACCCGGAAAAATTCGCAGAAGAATTAGTCAGAATTAATAATATTGATTACTTTAAGCCAAAGAAAGAACCTGATCCCAAAATACTTCAAGCATTAATTAATCAACATTTAAATCGTCTTAATCTGCCGGAAGCAAAAATTAAAATTATTAGAATGCGGCTGTATGGGGAATATAAACCGCAAACTATCGGAAATGGTGTGCTGTGGAATATAGCAGCGGCTGCGCCATGGAGAGACGCACGCGATGCAACATGGTTCGTGCGGGATACAGTAGAGACTGTTTCATGGAGTTCACTGGAGGCAGCACGGAACGCAATACAAGATGCGGAAAAAGTTACGGCCTGGATTATCCTTGAAGACATAATGTCTGAAAAAGGCTATATAAAAGGTAATCCATTTACTCCCCTAATGGAAATTTATGAGCAGGGATACTGGCCGGTCGGATTAATAACTAACAAAGAGGGCCAAACAGAATTTAACATTCTTGTTCCACCTCTATAAAATAGATAGCTTAAAATATTGTTCTGGAGAAAACCCTAAGATAAAAATAAAAAAGCCACCGTTTAAAATATCCATTCTCAAAGGGACATTCCTAAGCGTTAGCTAAAGGAACCCTAAAAGCAAACATCCGGCTTATTCTTTAATTTATCTTCCTAAAGCGGTATAATTATCGCCAATATGCAACATTATCAAGAAAAGGCTCCTTTTAACGAAGCAAAGACTGATAGCCCGGAGCGGGAAACTGAAAATCCACCATATGCTCAAGTATTGCTCATGGAAAAAGTGTGGGATATTCCAATTTGGGCTAGACCGGAACAAGATAAAGAGTTGCCAATTAATTTTGGAGTTGTTATCCCCGGGAAAATATATCGTGGCGGTTGGCCGGAAGATGTTAGCCCCCTGGTAAATATTGGTGTTTCACGATTGATTACCCTGTATTCAGATAGAGATCAAACCGGAATAGCTAACCTGCCGATATTGCGTGAAAAAACGCGTCAATCCGGATTAACTCATTTAGTTTTTGACATAAAAAGTAACGAAGATTTGTGGTTAGCTGCTAAGCAAGCGCTTGCCACCGATGAAAAAACTTACATTCATTGCGCTGCGGGAGCTAATAGAACCGGATTGGCCTCGTTACTTATCGCATTACTCAATAACCATACGCAGGAAGAACATTGCAATGAAAAAACTTTAAAAGATATAATTGCCAAGGCAATACAACATGGGTATGATTTTGATCAGGAAAAATATCGCATCCTACTGGAGCAAATCCTTAATGACAGTCTTACCGAGGGGATAATTTCACCTTCTCTTTTTCGCTAAGATACAGTAGTAATCTTTACTATCTTTCCATAACGAAAGAATAGTAAAATTTCTCAAATGTTTTCCGATAAGCTTCTTATTAAAAATATAATGGGGTATACCTATTTCATCTCCAATAGTTGGAATAAAAGTAAAGGGCTCTACTTGCGTTGCCGTTTTTACCAAACAGTATCGAACTTCTCCTTTCGAAATTCTTCCCGGAACAGTCAAGAATAAACAACCGTATGGTTTAAGGACACGCTCAATTTCCCTTATGCCTTTTTTAACATCTACTTCGTAACCATGATTAAGCGTTTGAACACTTAAAACAGCATCAAAATAATTATCGGGGTAAGGTAAATTTTGAAATTTCCCAACTTTAAGATTAGTTTTGAGTTTTTGTTTCTTTAATTCCAACGCAAGAAAAGCAATTCCATTCTTCGAATTATCAATGCCATAAATATTAAACCCTTTCCGTAATAGCGGGATCATGTTTCTACCCAAACCACAACCAAGATCAAGAATCTTGCTCACTGAGTTTTGGGTGAAAAACTGAATAATCTTGTCTAAGTGTTCATGCGCTTTGTGAAGATTATAATATGTATAACTTTTTGGGTCAGAGTAAATTTGATCCCATCCGGTTTTCTTTTGTGTAGACATAGTATTATTATACTTGTAGAAAAATGCTAATGAAAGTTAATTCGTATCACAACTAAGCATAAAACATTTTAATATTATTTAAGCTGAAAATGCTTTCGGAATCTGGCTGCTATCTCGGCCATACCAAGCGGTCGGTTAAAATTTCTCCCACCTTCTTTGTTTATACGCATGTGTATCATTATCGGACCGGGCAGACGAGAATTATTAACATCATTTATGATCGTTTGCAAAACATCAGTTGAAGCAATGGAAAAAATATGAGAATAACCGAAAACAGAAGCAAGATCCGGTATTAACTCTGAACCAACAGTTGGTTCTCCTGAGCAAGAAGTATAAGAACCATCGTCGAGTAAGATATGTAAAAAGTGTTTAGGTTGTTGGTGCCCAATTAAATTAAGATTACCCAAATCTGTTAAAACGCTTCCGTCACCTTCGACTACGGTTACCGGCGTTTCCGGCTGAGCAACGGCAAATCCTAAACCAAGAGCGCTCGTCAAACCAAGAGCGCCCGCATTGTAGAATTGATTTGGAGAATCAGAGTGATGGAAAAGAGAGCGAGAAATAAGACCAGTTGATGAAAAAAGAGCCCTTGATTGAGGAGTCATATTTGCTATAATCCGCAACACTTCTTCCCGGGAAGATAACTCACTTGACAAATCCCTAGTAACTTCAGTTCTACTGCGGGAAACTGACTTGGGTGTTTCGTGATGATCCGGTTCGTTAAAATTCTCTCTTGTCCTTAAGATAAAAACCGGCAAGCCTGTTTGCTCTTGTTGTGTTTTGAGACGGATTATTTCTTGCTCCGATGTTTTATCGGTAAAAGAAAGATTAAAAGAATCAAGTAGCGGTTGCGTAGCCTCTCCGGTTGCTAAATGTTGCGTTGCTGTTTCACCCGGAGCGCCTCTCCATGAAACAACAAATACAGTTGGAATTTTGGCCGCAATCATGAGCGATCCAAGATCGTTGGAAGCTTCAAATAATCCACTGTTTTGCATATAAAGAACAGGTGTTTTCCCTCCTAGCCAAGCTCCAGCCGCTATGCCTATCGACTCTCTTTCGTTAGTTGCCGGAACATGAATTATTTCCTGATCCGCTTCGCTTACTCGAATAAACTCCTGCAATTCACCGCAAGGCAATCCCGAAACAAAATCTATCTTAAAAACTTTTTTTAAACAATGGTAAAGTTGCTCTCCTGATAAATCCTGCTCTGGATTTAATATTTGCCCTTGAATATCTATATCTTGTTCATGTATGTTCATAAATTATATTTCAGCATTTGGTAATACTTGTTCTCCATATGCGGTGTACCAAAGACTTCGGTAATTTTTTGCAGCAATCGGTGAAAGATGAGGAAAAGTATCCTCGACGATTTTCCGGGTCTGCAAAAAATACTCTATTCCGGCTGCTTCCGGACGCCTAAGCGCTATCTGTTCCGGTACATACGCTTGAAAAGTCTGGATTTGCGGCAACCGCGTTAGCATCGGAACGTAAAGCGGAAATTGTTCCCGCATTGTTTCATGACTGTCTAATCCGGCAATATATAACAAGGACGTCTCAGCACCCATTGACTTTGCCAGCTCTAATACATCTCTTCCTAAGTCAAGGTCTAATGATGCTTTGGCTGTCTTCATGAGCTGTCTTCTTCTTTCAAAAGCTTCTACGGTAAGATGCAGCACAAACGGCCCCGATGCAATAACTTTTTCCAATGCGTCCCGGGATCTTAGCTGTGAACCGATATAACCAAGCTCGCCGGCAAAGCCAAACTCGGAGAAAGCATCACGAACCATTAAAAGATGTTCTACGAGGCTTTGTTCATTAGGAAAACAACCCGTAACAACATCAACCGACTTAAGTGAAGACAAGTCATGACCCAGATCTTCTTGAAGAACACTTGCTTTTTTTCTAAGCGCATTTGGATTTACCAAGGCGTCATCATCATTATCCAATGAATAGGTTCCACAAAAAGAACAACCCTTACAATTACTACGAGAATTGGAATTGAGTGTTAGATGTTTTGTACTACCCCTCCAATAAGAATCCGTACAAGTATCTTTTTGAATAGGCGTAACAGCAGCTATGCTCGCGCCGCCAAAATACAATTGATCATTTTTATGTTCAAAAGGAGAAAGAGGTTTGTCGCTAATTGTTACTGCAAGAAAATAATTTCTACCATCTGGTAAAGTTACAACGAATCTTCCTCTGTCATTTACAACATTTTGATATTTTATACCGGAAGCATTAAGCGCAATAAGAAGAATATCTTCTTCGGGAACATTCCATTCGCTACTTAACCTACTAACGTTTTTTGGATCTAACAATGGCTCCGGATTAAATCCGGTGAATTCTTGAGAACCTGCTTCAACACTACCCATATTAACACCTCAGCCTAATATTATAGGCTAATTTTATGGTTTGTCAAGCGAGACTAATATAATTTGTTAGACGGGGTCTGATTAGTAAAAACCCTATTCCCCCAGAGCGTAATCAACTGCAGATTCCGCATGAATCCTAGTGGTATCAAAAAGTGGTATTTTTACATCTTCCTGTTTAACGAGCAAGGGAATTTCCGTACATCCCAGAATAACGGCTTCGGCGCCATGAGAAGCTAAATTATTTATGATTTTAATAAATTCATTTCTAGATTTTTGCTGAATATTGCCCAAGCACAATTCTTTATAAATAACATCGTGGACAATTTGCCTTTCCTCCTCGTTTGGAATTAAAACCTGAAGGTTGTATTTGTTAGTAAGTCTACCTTTATAAAAATCTTCTTCCATTGTAAATTTTGTTCCTAATAATCCTACTTTATTTATACCCGCCGTTTTAATTTTTTCAGCCGTTGCATCGGCAATATGTAGTAAGGGTATCCCTACGGCTTTTTGCATATCGTTAGCCATTTTATGCATCGTATTTGTACAAATCACTATAAAATCAGCGCCGCCCTTTTCTAGTCTTTGTGCAGCATCAATCATTACTCGTGTTGCCTCTTCCCAATTTCCATCGTGTTGCAATTTCTCGATTTCATCAAAGTCTACGGAAAACATCAAGCTTTTTGCAGAATGAAGCCCACCCAGTTTTTCCTTAACCCGCTCATTTATTATTCGGTAATATTCGAGTGAAGATTCCCAACTCATCCCACCAATTAGGCCTATTATTTTCATAAACTTATTATATATGATTTAAATTATTTTTTGAGCATGTCTTCTTTTCTCAAAAGTGAGACGCTGCTTCAAAGCAGCTAGCGAGCCAAGCGAAGTCCCTCTGTGGATACCCCCGGGACACACCGTTATAATGATTTGATTGTTCCGGACAGCACTACTCAAAAATCTACTTAAAAAGAAAGGGAACATGAGGAAGAAAGATAAGGATTCCAACGACTGCTGCAAATAGTGAAATAAGCAAAACCATTCCGGCAGAAACATCTTTGGCAATTTTTGCTTCCAATCGGTGTTCATTAACTAAAAGGTTTATTACTTCTTCAATTGAAGTGTTAATCATTTCTGCGGAAATTACCAAAACTATTAGAATACAGACATCAAAGAAGTCCGATCTGGTTAGTCTTAGTAAAAAACCGGCAATAACTACAATTATTCCGATAAGTATGTGGATTTTTATATTCTGGTTGTGTTTAAACGAATAGCGAAGCCCTTCCAAAGCGTAGCCAAAAGACTTTATAAGCCGGGGTATGTTTAACATATTACTTAATTATATATTTAACTATAACATAAATGGCTAAAATCGTTAACGAGCCAACTAATGTTCCTAAAATTGTTTGTAAAAGTGTGTGATTTTTCGTCTTGATTCTTGCCCAAGCAAGCACGGGCAATAGTAAAAACCCCAAAATAAACTGCCATCCTTCTACTAAAACCAAGAATGTTAAAAATGCCGAAAGAACCGCTAAATGGCCACTTGCTTTGGTAAACATATTGACGATTCCCAAAACGATAAAACCTATAATTATCGTAATTGCACCGACTATAAGAATTGCCGGCGCATGAAACAAGAATAAAAATATTAAGTAGCTAATTGTTAATGCCATTCCGATAGAAAATAATACCGGCCGCTGTTCTCTTTTGGAAATATCCAAATCGGAAAAAACTCCAAACTTAATACCGATAAGAATAAGCACAAAGAATACGAAAATAAAAAATATTGATATTCCTGACCACTGAAAGGAAAGCATCAAATTATTTGTTTTCTCAAAGACCAAAAAAAATGGCACAGGAATTAAAATAACTAAGGGATTTAAGACATAGGAAATTATTTCGGCAATTTTTTTCGACATTTTAAGATTATTCGAGATTTTTAATAAAGAGCTGTTTACCGTGTATATTATTTAATTCCAAAAGACCAATACCCTGTTCTTTTCCGCTTAATAAGAAATAAATCAATTTGAACGGAACATTCTCGGATTTTGAGAAATCTTTAAGGGTAGTCAAGAATTTTTCATTTTCCCAATTACCATCGCCTAACTCCTTAACCAGAAAATCATGAAGTTTTATTGCTATTTCTTTTTCCTCACTTGTCATATCTCTTTGCCTTTCTGTATTTATTAGATTTTCAAAATCATGTAAAGACCTCATCCTTGAAGCCGCCGCGTTTACCAAATCACAAGCGCTTTCCTCTTTCAGCTTATTGCTAACTTCTTCATTTTCTTTATAAAATACTTCCAGCCTTTCTTTTAGCTTCTTTTCTTCATTTAAAGTTCTTATCCAAACTCCGTTAAGCCATTCCAACTTTTTGATATCAAAAATCGGATTGGCTGTATTTATATCTTCAAGTTTAAAATTTTTAATCATAAAATCCATATTCATTTGTTCTTTATCGCCACCGGGATTCCATCCCAAAAGCGCCATAAAATTTAAAAGAGACTCTTTTACAAACCCTTCCGATCGATAATCCAATGCCGATTTAGCACCGTGCCTTTTAGAAAGTTTTGCTTTATCCGAACCTAAAATAACCGGCATGTGCGCAAAACTTGGAGTTACCCAACCAAAAACTTCGTAAAGATATAAATGCTTTGGCGTCGAAGAAGTCCATTCCTCTCCCCTTAAAACATGTGTTATTTCCATTAAATGGTCGTCTACAACGCTGGCAAGATGATAAGTGGGAAAACCGTCTGATTTAAGAATTACAAACTCATCTACGTCTTTTCCTAAGAATGAAATTTTTTTCTTTCCTACCAGATCAACCCATTCGAATGTTTTATCTTCGGGAAGTTTTACCCAAACTGCACCATCTTTTTTCTGAGCAATTTTCTTATCCAAAAGCTCTTGAACATATTTTTTGTATATTTCGAGCCTTTCGGATTGATGAATCGGCTCTCCGTCAAAATTTAGTCCCAACCACTGTAGACTTTCCAAAATCGCCTGCTCTGCTCCCTGAACCAATCTTTTTTGATCGGTATCTTCAATCCTTAATATAAACTCACCATTGTTGGCTTTAGCAAATAAATAATTAAAAAGAGCGGTTCTTATTCCGCCAATATGGGGAACTCCTGTTGGACTTGGAGCAAATCTTACTTTAACCATACGACCTCACTTGCATTGTAGCGTAAATTTTTCTTATACTCAATATATGCTTACCTTAAGTGATGCCAGCTATGATACTAAAGAGCTTTTAAAATGGGGAGGGCTTTTTATTGCCGGTTTAGTTATTGTTGTAAGTTTGCTGCTTTTTATAAAACAAACTTTTTTCCCGACTCCTCCGCCAAAACCCACCATAGCTTTCGGAAAACTAACCCCGCAACTTTTTCCTAAAAACGCAAGTGATAAAAAATTTAACTACACTATCAATACTTTAAGCGGAGCACTGCCTACATTCTCCGATCAGACAAAGGTTTATGGAATGCAGATCAATACGCCCGACTTGCTGGGGCTTACGAATGCAAAACAAATAGCTCAGGTGGCAGGCTTTACCCAGGAACCAAATAAAATTTCCGACACGCTTTACGAATGGACTAATTCAAACGACACTGATTTATCAAGTAAAATAAGCATTGATACTGTAAATTATAATTTTAATATTACCTCCGATTATTTGAATAATTCTGCTATTACCTCCGGACAACAGTTGCAACCTCCAACTCAATCAATAAACGACGCCAAAGAAATACTTTCGGCATTGAATTCTTTTCCTTCCGACATAGATCAAACAAAAACTCAAACACAACTTTTATCTATTAACAACGGCTCGCTTACTCAAGCGACCAGTCTCTCGAGCGCTCAGATAATCAAAGTTCTATTCTATCAGCAAAACGTGAATAATCTTCCCATCTACTATGAACAACCCGACTCTTCAAATATAAATATTTTGGTTGGCCCCCAAGATAAAATATTGGAAGTTAATTATGTCCATCAAAATATTACCGATCAATCCGCAACTTATCCTTTGAAAACAACAGACCAAGCATTTGAAGACCTAAAACAAGGTTACGCATATATCGCTTCTTACCAGGGAAATTCCTCAAATATTTCCATTAACGATGTCCAGCTTGGTTATTACGTCGAAGGCCAACCTCAGGCGTATCTAATGCCAGTAATGGTCTTTCTTGGGAATGATAATTTCGTTGCTTATGTCCCGGCGGTTACGGATGAATGGATAAATAAGTAAGATTATTCGAAACTAAATCCAAAAGCTTGGCCGTATCCATAAATCTGTCTTCACTTCCCATTACGACAATAATAATTGTTTTCCCTTTTTCCTCTTTTGAAGTGACAAGCACTTGTCCCGCTTCCTCTGTGTATCCGGTTTTTACTCCGTCAACACCATCGATACCCAAAAGCTTATTAAGATTTATCAGATCATAAACTAAAGCTCCGCTTGTGTCATTAATCACTTTTTCTTTTGTGCCGACAATTCTTTTAAGAATTTTATTTTGAACTGCAAATGAAGCAAGTCTTGCCATATCAAAAGGAGTTGTATAATCCCCGTCATCGATTAAACCGGCCGGATCGGCATAGTGAGTATCGTTAAGCTCCAAATCCTTGGCTTTCTTATTCATTGCCGCGACAAAAGCCTGTTCTTCGCCGGGATAATTTTCGGCTAAAACTTTCGCAGCATCATTGGCGGATGGTAAAAGCATTGCGTACAATAAATTTTCAAATGTCATTTTTTCATTGTCAGCAAGACCTAAAATTGATCCCTCATCAGTTGCCTCTTTTACGGTTAACACATCGGACAAATTAAAATAATCCAAAGCGGTTAGAGCGGTCATAATTTTTGCCGTTGAAGCCGTTGATCCTTTAAGTCCGGGGTTTTTTGAATATAAGACAACCTTTGAATCCGCATCCATAATAATTGCGCTTTTTGCCGAAATTACCGGCACGAATTCTGTTTTTATAATCGGGATTCTTGCTTCTTGAGAGATTCTAAAAGGAATAGAAGTAACCGTATTCTGTTTTAACCAAATTTTTAAAAACAAAATAATAATAATTAAAATAATTAGCAACGAAACCAAGAATAAAGGCAAAAATATAAAATAAACTTTTTGTGGAACTTTTGTAAGAAGATTTTTCATTAAACCAACTACTTTCCGATTTTAATTTTTAATTCTCTAAGCTGATCTTCTGAAACAAACGCCGGCGCATCCATAATAGCTGTCCTTCCGGTTGCAGTCATTGGAAAAGCCATTGCTTCCTTAATTGAATTCTCACCGTTTAGAAGTGCTACCAACCTATCCAGTCCCAAGGCAATGCCACCATGTGGCGGAGCACCAAAGGCAAAAGCTTCAAGCATATGACCGATACTTTCCTGTATTTGTTGTTCCGAATATCCCATGATTTTATAAGTGGCTTTCAAAAGTTCCGGCGTATGCGCTCTAATACTTCCTCCGCCTGCTTCCAACCCGTTGCAAACAAGATCATATTGCGTGGTTATAATCTGATCAACATTTTCTCCTTTTAAAAACCACTCCCGATGCTCGGGGATCGGCATGCTAAAAGGATTGTGCGTAAAAGTCCACTTGCTCTTACTATCAAATTTATCAGAAATTTCGTCTTTTTTTACAGGTCTGAAAAAGGGGAAATCGGTAACCCAAGCAAAAGCCAATGTGCCGTCTTTTTTCTCTTCTTCGGTTCTTAAATCAAATTTATCTGATCCAAATTTTTCCATTGCTTCTTTGTAGGTAAAAACGGGAAATTTATCTTTTTGCAATTTACCCTTTACTGCCTTAACCGCTTCAATCACTACTGCCTCAACGGTACTCATGACATCTTCTCTTTCTACGAAACTCATTTCCAGATCCAGTTGCGTAAACTCAAAACCGCGATCGGCTCTTGGATCTTCATCACGTAAACAATGTGGAAACTGAAAATACTTTTCGAAACCGGCAACCATTAGAAGCTGCTTGTATTGCTGCGGGCTTTGTGGAAGCGCGTAAAATTTACCCGGTTGATAACGTGAGGGTACAATAAAATCTCTTGCTCCTTCCATTGTGGCCTTAGAAAGAAGTGGAGTTTCAATTTCTACAAATTCTCTTTTTACCAAAGATTGACGAAGCGCCTGCATGTAATCACTTCTTAATCTGATATTCTTTTGCAAGCGGCTCCGGCGAAGATCCAAATAGCGGTATCTTAAACGTAGCTCTTCGCTAACATCTAATCCATCTGTAGTTAAATCAAAAGGCGGAGTTTCGGCTTTGCTGATAACCTTGACTTCAGTCGCCTCAAGCTCAACTGTACCACTAATTATATCTTTATTTATTGCACCTTCCGGTCTCTTATTTACCTTGCCTATGATTTCAAGGACATATTCGGGCCGAACCTCTTGAGTAGCCTTGTGAGCCTCTTCAGAGACCCTAGGATTAACTACAACCTGAATTATGCCATCCTTATCCCTTAAGTCAAGAAAAATAAGCTTCCCGTGGTCACGTCTGATATTAACCCAGCCTGCAATCTTGATCTCCTGATCGATAAAATCGTGAGCTTCAGACGATAGAACTCTTTTAAGCGCTGTCATAGCCTTTACATCATACATAAATTCGCTGGGGTTGACAAGCAATTTAAGTATTTCTAATATCTTTTATCTTAACTTCAATATTTTTGTAGCCATTCCAGTCGTTTTCTCCCATTGTGTAAACAATGTCTACGTTATCTCCAATTTTTAAATTATTTTTCTCCCCCATCCCAAACGCAATTCCGCCAACTTGGAACTTGGAACTTGGAGCTTGGAGCTTAAGTTTGAGGTGTTTTCGATCTTTCCCAATAGTTCTTGCATCTGAAATTGTAAGATTTTTGCTTAGAAAAGTCGGTTCAGGATTTGCCATGCCAAATGGTGCCAGTTTTTGGATTTGAGAATACGTTTCGTAATTGATAAATTTTGTATCAAGCTCGCAATCAATTCTTAATACTCTTTCCAAATCTTCTTTTTTTAATATTTTTCGAGCATTTTCGAAGAGTCGTTTTTCCAAAAGTTCAATCTTTGTGGTCTCGACCGTAAAGCCTGCTGCCATCGGATGCCCACCGACGTCAACCAGCAAATCCGACGCGCTTCTTAAAAACTCGACTATGTTAAATCCTTTTATTGAACGAGCCGATGCCTTACTAAATTTTTCTCCTTTTGAAATAATAATTGAAGGCAAATAATATTCCTCAACCATTCTTCCCGCAACTAATCCCACAATCCCCTGTTGATAACTTTCATCGGCGATAAATAGTAAATCCTTAATCCCTTTCTCTTCCGCTTTAGTTCTGGCATGAATTAAAGCTTCCTGAGTTACCCTCTGCCTTTCCAGGTTTGTCTGATTTAAAACTTCCGCCAGATTTTCTGCTTTTTGTTTATTATTGGTACAAATAAGCCTTAACGAATCCATGGCACTAGCCAATCTTCCCATGGCGTTAAGACGGGGTGCAATCATATGTCCTATTTCATAGGTACCAATTTCCTGCTTTTTAATTCCCGCTTTATTTATAAGCGCCAATAGTCCGGGCCTTTTTGTTTCTCTTAATTTTTGTAAACCCCAATAAACTAAAATCCTGTTGGCGTTGGTTAAAGGCACTAAATCCGCAATCGTTGCCAAAACAACCAACTCCAAATGAGTATCTGGTATTTCGTATTTTGTATTTTGTATTTTTGATTTATTTGGGATTTGGGGTTTTGGATTTGGGATTTCCTTCGCAAGAAGGTAAGCTACTCCTGCTCCGCAAAGAAGAGTCGTATGCACAATTGCTAAAGCTTTAGGCAGTTTTTCCGTTGGCACATGATGATCCGTAACAATTACGTCAATTCCATTTTTATTGGCAAAGTCTACTGCCTCATTTGCCACAATCCCGTTATCCACCGTTATTATTAACTTGAGATTTGATATTTGAGATTTGATATTTGAGATTCCCATCTTCGAAAGACCGTATCCTTCGTCAAACCGGCTGGGAATATATGGCAAGACATCTGCTCCCAAAGAATTTAGCGTTTCCCACAAAACCGCGCTGGCGCAAATACCGTCAACATCATAATCGCCAAAAACGACGATTTTTTGCTTTTCGGCAATTGCTTTTTGAATTCTTACGACAGCTTTTTTTAATTGATCTTCATCTATTTTTACCGCTTGAGGCGTAACTTCTGAAAGCGTTGGATTTAAAAAACTATCAATCTCTTTTTTTGTTTTTATTCCCCTGTTTTCAAGCAGGATCTTAATCAAATTCTCAACTTTGAACTTTGAACCTTGAATTTCGAACTCCGTTTCGATTAACCATTTCTTCATAAAATTATTATTCGTCGCATCAAACGCGACTTTGCTATACTATAACAAGATGACAAGTATTATTCCAGATGAGATTTTAAGCGTTTATAGAAAGATTGCCGAAAATGGCTTCGAAGCTTATTTTGTCGGCGGAAGCGTCAGAGACTTAATGCTTAAAAGAAAAATGAAAGATTGGGATATGACCACTAATGCAACTCCGCAAGAAATTCTAAAAATATTTGCCAATGGTTTTTATGACAATACTTTTGGAACTGTCGGTATTCCCGTTGAAATTGAAGCGCAAAAAAAAGTAGTTGAAGTCACTACGTTTAGAACCGAACAAGGTTATGCCGACAACAGACATCCCGGCAAAGTGACTTGGGGGAAAAATTTAGAAGAAGATTTATCCAGACGCGATTTTACCATTAATGCAATTGCTCTTAAAATTAATGAGAAAGAAATTTTTGAATTAATTGATCCTTACGGCGGAGAAAAAGACTTAAATAAAAAAATTATTAGAGCAGTCGGAGATCCGAATCTCCGCTTTAAAGAAGACGCGCTAAGACTACTAAGAGCAATTAGAATTGCTACCGAACTTGAATTTATTATTGAAGAAAAGACTTGGGAAAAAATTACCGAAGATGCTGCTCTTATCCAAAATATTTCCGGCGAAAGAATCAGAACTGAACTTTTAAGAATTTTGGCAAGCGCAAGCCCTTACGAGGGAGTTATGCTTTTAAAAAATTCCGGGCTTTTAGAATTTATTTTACCGGAACTTTTGGAAGGAGTTGGCGTTTCACAGGTAAGACCCGGACGGCATCACAAAGACGACGTTTTTACTCACAATGTGTTGGCATTAAAGTTTTGCACATCGACTGATCCGATTGTCAGATTTGCAACTCTTATTCATGACGCCGGAAAACCAAGAGTCGCCAAAAAAGACAAAGAAGGACTGGTAATTTTCCACAATCACGAAATGGCCGGAGCAAAAATGGCAGCAGAAATTTGCGACAGATTAAAATTTTCAAAGAAAGAAAAAGACAAAATAGTAATGTTAATCAGGTGGCATATGTTTTCGGTAAACGAGAATCAGACCGATGCGACAATCCGCAGATTTATCCGAAAAATCGGCGTGGAAAACGTTAAAGATATGATGGATCTAAGAGTCGGCGACCGGCTTGGCGGCGGAACGCAAACAGCTGAAAGCTGGAGACTTAAACTGTTTAAGGAAAAAATTGAAGAACAATTAAAACCCGCGCCTTTTTCGATCAATGATATGGCCATGGACGGAAATGATATAATGGAAATATTGCGGATTAAACCCGGTCCAAAGGTTGGAGAAATTCTGCAGAAATTATTTGAAGAAGTAGACGAAGATTTATCTAAAAATAATAAAGAATACCTCCTCAACCGCATAAAAGAACTGGCTTAAACTGCAAATATTTTTATGTTTCAAAACGTACTTGAGGTGAAAAACCTTACTAAAAAATTCAAAGATTTTGTTGCCGTAGATAATATTTCTTTTGAATTAAAAGAAGGAGAGATATTAGGCTTGCTTGGTCCAAACGGAGCCGGAAAAACTACTACTATCGAAATGCTTTTAGATGTTATGGGTCCGACAAGCGGAAGTATTTCTTACTTTGGTAAATCTCTTTTTAATCATAAAAGTGAAATATTAAAACAAGTTAATTTTTCATCCGCCTATATTGATTTACCGTGGCTTCTTACCGTTGATGAAGTTTTATCTTTTTTTGGCAATCTTTATGAAGTAGAAAATAAGAAAAAACGCATAGATAAACTGCTTGGTGAATTTGAAATCTCACACTTAAGAAAAAAAACTATTAGCTCACTTTCTGCCGGAGAAAAAGCTAGACTTTTTTTAACAAAAGCTTTTATTAATTATCCGAGGATAATCTTACTTGATGAACCTACAGCGTCACTTGATCCCAATATAGTTATAAAAATCCATGAGTTCTTAATCAAAGAAAGAGAGGAATATAACGTCAGCATGCTCTTTACTTCACATAATATGCAAGAAGTCGAAGAAATTTGTGATAACGTTATATTCTTAAGTAATGGGAAAATAATTGCCAAAGATAAACCGGAGAATCTTTCTAAGGAAATTCCCGAATCGGAGATTGAATTTATTTTTAAAGACCCGCAATTGGCTGAAGCATTTTTTAAAAAAGAACATATTTCGTATCAACAAGGTAAAAATACAATTAAAATTAATATTGATACCACGCTAATTTCAAAAACATTAATCCAAATCGCCAACGAGTCCCTTATTTATAAAGATATCACTATTAATAAACCCAACTTGGAAGACTATTTTCTCAAGATGTCCGAAAGGAGCAAAAATGAACTTTCATAGAGTGTTTGCTATGGTACAAAGATATTTCTATAACTTAAAACACAGCTACGATAGATTATCGGATATGTTTTACTGGCCGATAATGGATCTTTTACTTTGGGGATTAACCGGCATCTATTTTGCTTCACTTAATCCAAAGGCGCCTTTTACAATTACTGTTATATTAACTGGTTTAATATTTTGGATCATTACTTGGAGAGCACAATACGAAATTACCACTAATTTATTAGCAGAAATGTGGGACAGAAATCTGGTTAATATTTTTGCTTCTCCTCTAACAGTCTACGAATGGCTCACATCGGTTATTATTTTTGGTGGAATAAAAATGATTGTTAGTCTTGCCTTTTCGGCAACGATTGCATTTATTCTATACAGATATGCTTTTTTTCAATTTGGCTGGTGGTTAATTCCGGTCGTAATCAATCTGATTATTACCGGTTGGGCGGCAGGTTTTTGTGTCGCGGCAATTATCATTCGTTTTGGCATGAAAGTACAAACGATTGCATGGGGTGGAGCATATTTATTGGCGCCATTTTCCGCGATCTACTACCCTCTTTCTGTCTTACCTCACTGGGCACAAAAAATTGCCTTATTCTTTCCAACAAGCTACATCTTTGAAGCAATGAGACAACATATTTTTACAGGCACTATTTCTTTAGAAAAAATCATTATCAGTTTTGCATTAAACGCATTGTATCTGGTATTATCTATATGCCTTTTCGTTTTCATGTTTAAAAAAAGCAAGAAACTTGGACTCGGTAGACTAATATGACAAAAACAAATTTACGAGAAGAACTTAAGCAATCGATGCTGGCCAGAAATGAACTTAAAACTTCTGTTTTAAGAATGCTTTTATCGGCAATAAATTATTATGAAATTCAAAAAGGCGGAGCGGGATATGAAGCTTCCGAAGAGGATATTTTAGGTGTTATTCAAAATCAGGCAAAACAAAGACGGGATTCGATTGAACAATTTAAAGCAGCCGGAAGACAAGAACTGGTTGATAAAGAAACCAAGGAACTGGAAATTTTGAGTGTTTACCTGCCGGCTCAAATGACAGAAGAAGAAATTACAAAATTGGTGAAAGAAGCGATTGCCCAAACCGGTGCTTCTTCGATGGCTGACATAGGAAAAGTAATGGGTGCATTAATGCCGAAAGTAAAAGGCAAAGCCGACGGGAACTTGGTGAGTGGAATTGTTAAAAAAGAACTTACCCCTGCAGCCTAAAAGAAGTTAACCTCTAACTAACTACTCTTATTGGATTTTCATTTATAAATGCCGATATATTTTCAACAGTCATATCAACGTATCCTTTATCGGCTTCTTTTGTCATAGATGCTGAGTGAGGAGTAATAACAATTCGTTGGTATTTAAAATAGGGATCACCTTTTTTAATGCGTGTCATAATATCCGCATCAAAACCGTAACCACCTATCTTTTCTGAATCTAGCGCATTAAGAACCGCTTGTTTATTAATAATGCTTTCTCTAGAAATTGAAACAAGGATTACACCTAGCTTCATGAAATTAAATTCTTTTTCTGACAGCAAATCTTCCGTATCTCTTGTTAAAGGAATTGTTACCGCGATAACATCACTTTCTTTAAGAAGTGTTTCTGAACTTACGACCTCAATTCCATTGACTTGTTTTTTGCTTTTATTAACTCCTAGCACTTTCATTGAGAATCCTTTTGCAATGCGCGCTACTCTTTGTCCGATATCTCCAAGTCCAATAATTCCCAGTGTTTTTCCATACAATTCTATTCCCATATAAAGAGAGGACCTGCATTCACCTTTTTCCCGAATATCGCGGTCTGCCTCCGTGATTCGTTTCGAAAGATCCAAGATCATTCCAAAACAATGTTCCGCAACCGCCTCAGCGTTTACTCCTTTTTGATTACAGACGACAATGCCACGTTCTTTGGCTGCCTCAACATCAATCCAGTCTGTTCCAACACTCGTTGTTGTAATAAATTTAAGCTTTGGAAGATTATTTATATGCTCTCTTGAAACCATTTCAAATCCTGATGGACTGGCAACTAACATTTCTGCGTCCCCCGCTTTTTCAGCTAGTTCTTTTGGAGTAATTTTAGAAACAATAATTGTGACAACATCTTTTTGTCCACTAGCCTCAAGAGCTTTTTGTATACGTTTATTAAATTCTTTTGTTGCACCTATGATATATATCTTCATAAGAGGAATAGATGACATAAAATCTATTTTTTTCTTTTACTAATTATTTCCTGCCAGACTACCAAAAGCGGTGAAGCGTTAAAGATTGAAGAATAAGTTCCCGAGATTATTCCGATTAAAAGCGCCACCACAAACCACTTAATACTGTCTCCTCCAAAAAGAAGCATTGCTATTAAAACAAGAACAACTGTTAAAGAAGTGTTCAAAGAACGGTCGAGGGTTTGCAGGATAGAATTGTTGACGACTTCCGAAAAATTTTCTCCTCCGACTCTTTTTAGATTTTCTCTGATTCTGTCAAAAACAACAATCGTATCATGAACCGAAAATCCGATAACCGTTAAAGCTGCTGTTACAAAAAGACTGTCTATTTCAACTCCCAGGAAATGGCCAAAGATCGAGAAAAGCCCCAAAAGAACCAATACGTCGTGAATCAAAGCAATAATTGCACAGACTCCAAAACGGAAACTGCTAGTAGGCTTTGGCACACTTCTAAAAGACCACGTAATATATAACACGATTAAAATTGAAGCGATTATGAGTGCATAAATAGCATTACGCAAAGTTTCCCCTCCTATTGTCGGACCGATTGTTTCGTACGATTGCTGCTGGAAATTTCCCAAAGTATTTTTTATCTCTTGCGTGATCAAAATATCCTGTTTTTCATCAACCGGTTGGGATTTAACAAAAATTTGATTACCCGAAGCAGATAAATTTTGTATCTTTATTTTATTTTGAGTAAATATAGCGGAAATCTGTTTAGCTTCTTTATTGGAAGCTTTACTTGGAAAAGCGAATGTCAGATTAGATCCTCCCGTAAATTCTACGGAGAGGTTTAGTCCGTAAAACAACAGAGAGAAAATTCCCGGAACAATAATTATTAGCGAGAATAAAAAGTACCAATATTTTTTTCCAATTATATTCATAGATTCGAATTCCTCACTATGGCCTCCGGGCCATATTACTTATAAACCAATCTTAAGAACGTTCTGGTTACAACAATTGCCGAAAACATCGAAATCAAAACTCCAACCGCAAGGACTAACGCGAATCCTTTAACCATTCCTGTTCCAAACATGTATAAAACAGAACTGGTAATAAGCGTTGAAATATTTGAATCCCTAATCGACGTCCAAGCTCTTGAAAATCCCAGCTCTATTGCGGTTACCTTTGGTTTTCCCTGTCTTAATTCTTCTTTCATTCTCTCGAAAATTAAAATGTTTGCGTCAACCGCCATTCCGATAGACAGAATAAAACCGGCAATTCCGGAAAGAGTTAAAGTTATTCCGTAAGGAGTTATTGAGCTTAGCTTGAACAAACCAAGAACAAATAACGTATACAAAGTTAAAGCAACGCTGGCAATAATACCAAGTCTTCCATATAACACTGTCATAAAAATAACGATTATTATAAAACCCAAAGCTCCGGCAAGCAGGCTTTTTACCAAAGACGCGCTTCCTAGCGTTGGCTCAATAATACTTGAGGATAAAATACTTAACGGGACCGGCAGCGCACCTGCATTTAATTCCGTGCTTAATTGAGTTGCCGTAGCAGTCGTAAATCCACCTTCAATTACCGCATTGCCTCCCAATATAGCTTGATTTACTGTTGGGGCTTCAATTACTTGATTATCCAAAGCTATCGCCAGCCTTTTGCCAACCAGTCTTTGCGTAATATCGGCAAATTTCTTAGCACCTGCAGTAGTAAAAACAAGTGAAACTTCCGGCTTTCCGTTATTTTGGCTAAAGCTAACGCTAGTTTGCTGAATATCCGAACCTGCCAAATTTGTTTTCTTAAAATTTGTGCCGCCAATATTAATTGTGTCCGGCGACGCAACCTTTGCTGAAGAACTGGCTATTTCCTCCCAAAAAGTTAGCTGCGCTGTTGTTCCAATTAAATTTCTGATTTGATTAACGTCCGTCAATCCCGGAATCTCCACCACGATTCTGTAATCATTATTGTTTGCAACTGAAGTTTGCACCAACGGTTCTGATACTCCAAATAAGTTCACTCTATTTTCAATTATTGTTTTGGCAGAATCTAAAGCCGCTGACCTTTGAGCCGATGGGATATTTTTCATATTCGCCTGAAGAACAAGACTTGTTCCGCCTTTTAAATCCAACCCCTCTCTGAAGTTAAGTGTTTTATTAATCTTTAGCGCGCTAAAAATAGAGTTTGGATCAAAATTAAATGTTTTATTTGCAAAATGAAGATTGGAAATCTTTGGCAAGTTAATAAAAACCGCCAAAATAGTCAAACCGATAATTAACCAAAAAAGATGCCGTGGATTTTTTCTCATGAAAGCATTGTTTCCTCATCGCCTAAGAGCATTACCCTTGAACCAGAAAGAATTGAAACTATAAATGGATCTCTTTTTTTCTTTCTAAAACCAAACTCTTCTTCTGTCATTACCGTATAGTTTATTTCCGTATTTAATCTTTTCTCTTCCTCTCTGACTAAAAGCGCCAATTCCGGCAAAACGACATTTCCGACAATTAAGAGATCTACTTCATCAGGCTGCTCTTTCATTTTTCTAAGGAAGCGGCCGCTAAACATTGCGTATTTTATCCTGCCTAATTTAACTTTATTTTTGAGAATATCCGCGCCGAGTCCCACGTTTTTTGAACCAAGCCGTAGCAAATCATAATAGAATGGGTATGATTTGTTAAATGAATAATAAACTCTATTTGCTCTTGGCTCGCGGGTTAAAATACCTTTTTTTTCTAAAAATGCCAGTTCTCTTCTGACTGCGTTTATCTCATCATTAGTTCTCCTGACTAATTCTCTGACATGGAACATGTCATTTGGATTACTTAAGAAAACATTCAATACTTTTACTCTTGATTTTGAGGTTATTAAATCTGAAAACATAAATTGTTCTATTTTACCTTTCGAGGACTAATATACATCAATAATTATTGAGTTGGCAAGTAGTAAAAATAGACTGATTATTTTACGTTCAAAACTCCTTCGGTTGGGAGAACTTCAAACCAAATAAGTCCTCTGTCGAATTTTATTTCCTTGCCGCTTGCATCCGTTACAATTGTTCTGGAAGTTCTTTTATCTTTCTCCCATGTACCATTTATCCTCTTTCCATCCTTAAAGACAACTGCCTTGCCTGTTCCTTTATCTTCAAACAAAAGATGGTCGTTGGCAACATATCCGTCGTTGGCATCATCTTCAACCATTTCTAAAACTACCACGTTTTTTGCAGCCAATTGTTTGCCCGTATCCTTATCTATATGTGGTTTCCCGCCATTTGCTCTCATGTAAAGATTTGTTTTGGGATTATATGTCCAATCGACGAAATAGCCACTGCCGGCTGATTGCCAAAATTCCAAATGAATTGACTGGCTGACCGGTCGCTGCGAAACCGGAGCATCATCCGCAAATTGATATGGAACAAAGTTTGTATCCCACGAATTTCCATCTTTATCTACATTTGTAAGCCCTCTTGTAGTCTTAGCATAATCTAATAATTTATCAACGGAGGAATACATCGTGTGTTCCGTAGCTACATTTGGCAACCGGTCGTAATCTCGCCAAAATGTCGGGAAACCAATTGAGAACTGATCTAAATTATTATAACCTGTCCAACCATAAGTATCTATTTGCCCTAAAGCATCTGCCGGTCCCGGCTGATTTGCCCCGCCTACGTGAGCATACAGAGGGAAATCTGCGTACTCTGAAACAAAATCTACAAAATAAGTTCTTGCAGATCTGACCGGACCAACTTGGCCGGCATCCTGACAATAAAAAATTGCCAAAAATCTGGTTATACCACCTTCCGCAACAGCTTCGTAAATCGTATCTGCTCCCGACAATCCGGATTGCGGCCTTGCATCAATACTATTCTCAATCATTACTCCCAAAGGCCTATGTTTTTGCCACCATTGTTCCTGCTGTTTAGAGTATAAAACTCCATTGATGGGACACGCTTGGGTTTTGGGAAGTGTATTGTTAAAAACCAAGCTGCCATTGGCTCCGGCTGCCGGAAGAGGTACGGGAGAAGCCAACGTACTGCCCGAGGATGCCTTTGCAAAAAACAAATACGACGCACTTGCAGAAAGGGTATACAAAATAATTGCGGTTAAAATAATTACAATTTTATTTCTACTCATAGCTACTTAGAATTCGCTGCTTTTAATGCTTTTTTCTCTTCCTCCGACAATTCATGTTCTACTCCTTTGCCGTTTGTAACTTTTTTTGCGTACCATCTGGTTCCGGACCTTGAATAAAGACCGGAAATTATTACTCCCGTATCATTTCCGTCAATTAAAGATAGGATAAAACTCTGATCTCCTCCGGTATCTTTAAAAGGATTAAATCTTACTAAGCCCACCTTTTGGATATGAAAAAAGCCTTCTTTTTCTATTCTAGCAGAATATTCTTTTAAATACTCAATATCTTTTTTGCTTAACTCTATATCTTTTAGTAAACCATCCAAAACTGCTCTTAGACTTTTTTCACTAACTCCTTTTGTTAGTCTATTGTAATGCTGCAAAACTCTCCAGAAGAAAAATGATAACGATAAAAGCCAGACAAAAATTATCACAAGGATTAGAAAGAGAAGATTGGTTGACATGATATCTTTTTATATTAGCCTCTTGACAGCCATCGTGTCAATAGTGTAATCTAGCCTCTAGCATGGCTAAACAGAGAAAGACCCGGGAACAGAAAAAATTAGCCGATTTGCGCCACACGTTTAAACATGTTTTCGTCGGCCAAATGCCTTCTGCGGTAAAAACTCAAATTCAGTCTTCGAATGCAATTAGCCTATCGTATAAACCTAAAGCACAAATTTCAACTAATCAATATCCCTACCTCGTTAAAGATCTTTCAAAAACAGGAATGCTGACTTTAGGCATTTTGGCTTTTCAGATTATTCTTTTTACTTTGATAAAAACTCACGCACTTATGATACCGGGAATTAGTTATTGATGGAAGGAGGTGAACTATATTATGGCATCAATGTATTGTGTAAAATGCAGAGCAAAGAGAGAAGATCCAGCAGCAGTAAAGGTTACCATGAAAAATGGTAAACCAGCTCTCAAAGGAAAATGTCCAACCTGTGGAACAGGAATGTACAAGATTGGAGCTGCCTAGTCTTTTCTTGAAGATCCTTCGAAGGAACGGAAATTTCCGTATTATCCTTCAGGAGATAATAAAAAACCCCACCATTTTTGGAAGGGGTTTTTTATTGAGATTATCTTAGATATTAAACAACAAAACACATTAAAATATCTTTTAGGCCAATGGTAACGGAATTTATAAGCGCTTCTATTTCTTTTTCGCTCTTTTTAAAAACTAAACCCGATTTAGGCTCAAAAACTTCATAATAGTCATGCTTACGGGAAATACAGATGAAATGATAATCATGATATTTCCTGAATTCGAACATATCCACCGAAAACACAACATAACCGTATATATTAAGCAATTTATCAAACGCCTTTTTATCTAATTTGCTAAAAACAACATCAACAACTTTTTTATTTATTTCCGGCTTAGCAAGTTTAAGAACAAATACACTATTTGTTAAAAAGACAATTTGTTTATTAAAACGTAAGGCAATTTCATTGATTACTCCACTAAAGAAAACGTTTCTTGATTTAATTATTCCCCGAGTAAAAAGAATAAGCTGATCATCGTTTAAAACATTTTCTCCATATTTTTGTTGTATCGCGTATAGCAATGCGACAACAAAACTCGTTCCGGGATTTCCGGGAATTAGTTGAGTTAATTTATTATCCATAACCGAAATAATAACATTTAATATTTTTTATTCAATGAGGAAAACTATTCTCCCTTGTGGTGAATCAATTTGTAGATTTGGACGACTGAAACGTCCCATTTTCCGGCAATGTCTGCTTGGCCAAAACCGGCAATTTCCCACAACGAATTCCCCTGCGGACTACATGGTAAACTTTCGCAAACAACAAATAGCTGATTGGTTACGGTTTTTCTAGTTGGATCGTTTTGGTTATTTTCAATTGTTACAGGCGGATTACCCCAGATCGTAAAGAAATAACGGTAAGCATGATCCGAGTTGCCGCCGGTTATTAAAGCAAAATTAAAAGGCTTTCCTTCTACTTTACTATTAACAAATCTTGAAATTGTTTCCATCTGATTTAACTGTCTATTAGCTGGGTATTTAAAAGGAACTCCCCAAAGATTAAGCACGATTACAAAAAATAATATTAGTCCTGCAATTATTTTCCCAAAATTTTTAAATTCAGATATTCTATATATAAACCCGCCAACTAATATAAATGGTAACGGAAACATAAAAGCAAAATAATAATCATAAATTGGCTTTTTGTAAAAACCGAAAAGCAAAACTCCAAAAGCAAACCATAAAAAGATAAGAAGATATTTTTTAGAATCTTTTTTATTTAATTTGAGACTTTTGTAAAAATTCCTTAAGATTAAAAACACACTCAAAACAGCAATTAAGATTATGCAGCCGCTCCAAAGGTCCAAAAGACCTGATGAATATAATTTGAGTTGATCTTTTGCGGGAAAGTAAAAAACCAGTCTTCCAAAAAGCCTAAAAAAGACATCATAAATTGTATAAAGAAAATTTGGGCCGGCGCCCGTATTTCCGGAGTGAAGAACAAAATTGGATATATTTTTAAAATCTATAAAATTGTGCCTGAATTCAAAAGCCAAAAGCGGAGACCATCCAACCAAAAAACCAAATAGAATCAAAAGATTTTGCTTAAATGAAGTCAGAAATACTTTTGTCCATTTCCTTGTATTATCAATAACTTGAGCTAAGATGACATAAGCGAAAATTACCGCTCCCAAGAAAAGAGTCAGGTAATGAAGCTGCATCGCAATCCCCAATAAAATTCCGACTAGAAAAAATAGTCTTGCGCTGTTTTTTTGCGAAGCTTTATAAACAACATAAAGAGCTAAAAGAGCAAAAAATGGCAAAGGATTTGGATTCCAGGAAGAACGCGAATACGCAATAACTAACGGCGAAACTGCATATAAAGCTGCGGCAATAATTCCAATTTTTTTATTGAATAATTCACTGCAAAACTGATAAATTAGCCAAACTGTCGCTATGCCGAAAAACGCCACCATCACTGCCGGCCCTACAGGATTATAATTAAAAAGAAGAAGAAACGGCGCCATAAAGTAGTAATAAATCGGACCTAAAAAGAATCCTCCAACCGAAGAAGTCGGGCCAAGAAGCGTTAAGTGTCCATGCAAAATATTGTAAGCCACTAAAACATCTCTGCCTTCGTCGCCTAAAAAAGTCATATAATCCTGGATTTTATAAAGTCTTAAAAAAGCGGCGACAAGAAGAATTAAAACTATTATCCCCTTGTTTGAGATTTGAGATTTGAAATTTGAAATTTGAAATTTCATTTATGAGGTTTTTTGCGCCAGATAATTAATCTGTAAACTGTAAAATTGTAAATCAAAAGAATTGCTGTGCCGAATATAAAATAAATAAAATAATATTTTGCGCCGAATAATTGATCTCCCAAAAAGATAATTGCTGTTTGAATAAGTAGTACCCCAATTGCTGAGGTTAGATAAAAATTTAACAATTTCCAGATATATTCGCCTATGCTTTTTACCTTCTCCGCTTTAAATGTCCAAAAGTTATTAAAATTATAATTTGAAAAAATCGCCGCCACTGCACCCGTAACACTTGCAACTGCCGGATCAATTTTAAACCCGCCTGCTAATATTCTTAATATCACTGCCTGAATTAAAAATCCCGTTCCTCCGACAACTAGAAATTTTCCGAAAGGACCGGTAACAAGTTCTTTAACCCTGGTAATTATTACAAAACTTAATACATCAATTATGTAACCTAACGGCGCGATTTTCGAACTCCCCAATTTCCGGTCGTAAAAATGCAAAGGCACTTCACCGATTTTAAATCCGTCAGCAACTGCTTTATGCAAAAAAGCGATTTGAAAAATATAGCCGTTAAATTTTTCCATCTCAGGACTAACCTTTAAAAAAACTTCTTTTTTAATTGCGCGGAAACCGCCGGTCCAATCATGAACGCTAAACTTCATAAAGACCGTTCTGACGAATAAGTTAGCAACTATTGAGAACAATTTCCTTTGTGGTGGCCAGTTTTCGGGGATTGATCCACCTTTGCTGTAACGCGTTTGCACAACCATGTCATATCCTTCATCTATTTTCTCTACGAATTTAACCAGGTCGTGCGGATCAAACTGAAAATCCGCATCAATACTTACAACCACGTCCGCTCCAAGCTCTTTAATTGCATGTCCCATCGTCCGCATGTAAGCTGCTCCCAACCCTTTCTTTTCTCCTTGACTAATATCGAGATTTTTATATTTCCCCATCAGACTTTTTACGATTTCTCCGGTTCCATCAGGAGAAAAATCATCCGCGACAATAATGTGCATTTCATGATTTTTTATTTTGGGGAATACTTCCTCTTCTAAAACCGTAATAAATTTTTCGATATTTTCTTTTTCGTTATATGTCGCGGGAACAACAAAAATTTTCATATTTGACCTCTAAAATATTCTACTGTTTTTTTAAGTCCCTCTTCAATGCCCACATTAGGTTTCCAACCTAAAAGTTTTTCCGCTTTGCTAATATCGGGTTTTCTTACTTTAGGATCATCCTCCGGTAAATCTTCAAAAACCGGTTCCAGCGAAGACTGACAAATTTTCTTAACAATCTCTGCCAATTCCACTATCGTTCTTTCGTCCGGATTACCTAAGTTTATAACTTCACCTTTTGTAGCGCCTGAAAACATCGCTTTTTCAATTCCGTCAACCATATCCGACACATAACAAAAACTTCTCGTTTGCTTTCCATCGCCATAAATTGTAAAAGGCTTATTGGTTAACGCCTGAATTATAAATTCCGACACAACTCTTCCGTCATCTTTTTGCATAAACGGTCCGTACGTATTAAAAATGCGGATAATTCTGGCGTCTAAATTAAACTTTCTGACATAAGCCATGGTTATAGCCTCTCCAAATCTCTTACTTTCATCATAAACCGAACGTATTCCATTGGGATTAACATTTCCAAAATAATCTTCCGATTGCGGCGAGACTTCCGGATCTCCGTAAACTTCAGAAGTTGAAGTAAACAAGAACTTTGCGGATATTTCTTTCGCCAATTCCAAAAGATTATATGTTCCCAGAGAATTTGCCAGAAGCGTTTCTATCGGATTATTTATGTAGCTTTTTAAGCATTTTTTGTTGGGAGATGCCGGAGAGGCTAAGTGAAAAATAAAATCTGTTTTAATACTCTGGTCAAAAGGTTTTGTAATATCTTTTTCTAAAAAGACAAAATTAGGATTATTCCGAAGCTCCTCAATATTTTTTTTGTCTCCGGTTATAAGGTTGTCAACGCAAATAATTTTGAAATCTTTAGCGAGTAAGCTTTTGCATAGGTGCGAGCCGATAAAACCTGCTCCGCCTGCTATTAATGCTGTTTGCATATTTTACAACTTATCTGTTTTTTTCTTTTTCGAGGTCTGCTTCAACCATCATCCTGACAAGTTCTTCAAAGCTTGTTTTTGGCTTCCATCCTAAAACATCCCTTGCTTTACTGGAATCTCCGATTAGGTAGTCTACTTCCGCAGGACGGGTGTGCTTTGCGCTATTGGAGACAACATGCTTCTCCCAATTCTCAATTCCCGCCACTTTAAAAGCCTCAACAACAAATTCTTTAACGGAGTGATTTTCTCCGGTTGCAATTACATAGTCATCCGGCTTCTCCTGCTGAAGCATAAGCCACATTGCCTCAACATAATCACCGGAAAATCCCCAATCTCTTTTTGGCTCTAAGCTCCCCAGCTCAAGTTTATCCTGCTTGCCAAGCTTTATCCTGGCAACCGCATTAGTTATTTTCCGTGTCACAAATTCTATTCCTCTTCTTGGTGATTCATGATTAAACAAAATACCCGAACAGGCAAACATTCCATAACTTTCCCTATAATTAACAGTTATATAATGTCCGTAAACTTTCGCCACACCATACGGGCTTCTTGGATGAAATCTGGTAATTTCTCTTTGCGGGGTTTCTGTAACCTTGCCAAACATTTCCGAACTGGATGCCTGATAAAATTTAATTTTCGGATTAACAGTCCTTATTGCCTCCAAAACTCTGGTAACACCAATGGCTGTAAATTCACCTGTTAAAACCGGCTGGTCCCAGGAGGCTTTTACGAATGACTGAGCAGCTAAATTGTAAACCTCGTCCGGTTCTGATTTTCTAATTGCATCTGTCATGGAACTTTGATCTAGTAAATCTGCCGAATAAAGTTCAATCTTATCGGCAATATCTTTAATATTTTCCATGTTGGGAGTAGATAGTCGGCGAACAGTTCCGGAGACTCTATAGCCCTTAGACAAAAGTAATTCTGCCAAATATGGTCCGTCTTGCCCCGTAATTCCTGTAATAAGCGCTGATTTCATAACTTTAATTATTCTAAATTATATTTCTCCAATAGTCTAGTGTATCTTTAAGCGTTTTTTCGATCGGAATTTCCGCTGTCCATTCTGTTAACTCATTTATTCTATGCGGATCACAAATAAGCTCGGGATCGTCAATCGGCCTAAAAAGAGATCTATCAACTTCAACCGTAATTTTGGTGCTTGAGAATGACAAAAGCATATCTAAAATTTCCGCTATCTTGTATGACGTACCTGAACCGATATTGTAAACTTCTCCAAACTCGCCTTTTTCCATAAGAAGTGAATAAGCTCTGACGACATCTCTAACATCGGTAAAATCCCTTTTTGCCTGAAGATTTCCAACCGGCAGGACAGGACCTCTTATGCCTTTTTCTATCTCAACAATTTTTTGGGCAAACGAAGAAATAACAAAATTAGGCGCCTGCCCTGGACCGACGTGATTAAAAGGTCTTACTCTTATTGCTTTCAGTCCGTAGGACAGGAAATATTGCCTTCCCAAAAAATCCTGGGTAAGCTTTGAAACTGCATAGGGGTTAGTCGGGTTTAACGGCGTTTCCTCATCCATCGGAAGATCTTGTTTTTTAACACTTCCATAAACCTCTGCTGACCCGACAACCAACGTTTTTGTAGCTAAAAGTTCGCTTTTCCGCATTGCTTCAAAAATATTTATCTGACAGGCAATATTGTTTAAAACTGTTTCCCGGGGAGATTTAAAACTATCCGCAGCCGAAGTAAACGCCGCTAAATGATAGATAATATCCGGCTTAACTTTATCAACTAAAGCATAAACTTCATCCTCATTTCGAAGATCAGCTTCCAACAATTGTATTTTATCCTGATTTTCGCCCAAGTTTTTTGCTCCATTTCTGGAAAAAGAGGTGCCAAAAAGTGTATTATCTGAATTTTGAACAAGATGATCAACGAGATGACTTCCAACAAACCCCGTGGCCCCCGTAATAAGTATTTTTTTACCCATATTTACGCCCTGCCAACTCCCTGATAAATAAATCCTATTTTTTTTACTTCTTGGGGGTTATAAATATTTCTACCGTCAAGAATAACCGGGTTTTTCATTAATTTCTTAATTTTTTCCAAATCAAGTTTTTTGAATTCATTCCATTCCGTAACAATTATTAAAATATCAGCATCTTTTGCAACCGCATAAGAATCTTCGCAAAAATCAACATTTGAAAGTCTTTTTTCAGCGACTTTCATTGCCACAGGATCATACGCTTTTATAATCGCGCCTTCTTCTTGTAAATTATTAATAATCGTTATCGAAGACGCATCTCTCATGTCATCCGTATCAGGCTTAAATGAAAGCCCCAAAACACCAATCGTTTTACCCTTAACATTATCTCCCAGTAATTTCTTAGCTTTTGTCACCATATCAAGTTTTGCCTCCTGATTAACTTTATCAACGTCTTTCAAAAGCGAGAACTCATACCCATATTGCTTGGCAATCGCAATCAACGCCTTTACGTCTTTTGGAAAACAACTGCCTCCGTAACCGGCTCCCGGAGAAAGAAACTGCATTCCGATTCTTTTGTCGTAACCTATTCCCTCCAACACTTTTATACCATCCGCATTGGTTAATTCACTCATGTGAGCAATCGCGTTTGCAAAAGAAATCTTGGTTGCCAAAAAAGCATTAGCAGCGTACTTAATCATTTCCGCGGTTTCAATATTTGTTAAAACGTAATTTTTACCGTCAATCGGCTCGTGTAATTCTACTAAAACTTCCTCCGCCTGTTTGGATTCCGTGCCAATTACAATTCTGTCTGGATGAAGCGTATCGGAGATCGCCTGTCCTTCTCTTAGAAACTCCGGCACAGAAGCTAAATCAAAAACTGCTTTTCCGGGTTTCACTTTTTCGATTATTGCTTTCGTTTGCTTATTTGTCCCAACCGGAACTGTGCTTTTCGTAACCACAACCGTATAACCATCTAAGGCTTTCCCTATTTTTTCGGCAACCTCAAAAACTACCGATAAATCTGCTTCCCCGTTTTCTTTAGGCGGGGTTCCAACGGCAATAAATACAACGCTTGATGCTTTAATTGATTCAATATAATCCATAGTAAAGAGAAGTCTGCCTGCTTTAACATTTCTTTGCACCATTTCCGCCAGTCCCGGTTCGTAAATAGGAATTATGCCTTTTTTGAGGTTGTTAATCTTTTCTTCGGTGTGTCCGATTACCCAAACCGTATTGCCTAAATCGGCAAAAACCGCTGCGGTTACCAAACCAACATATCCGTGTCCTACAAATGTAATTGTCATATATGTATCCTGTCTAATTGATTCTTAATTTCGATGAGCCCTTTGTCAAAAGCGGACATCTCAATTCCTAATTTACTTATTTTATCATTTTTAAGATAAAGACAAAAGGGTCTTGGCGCTTTTCCTGCAAAATACTCAGCTCGGGATGTTTTTGAAATTATTGAATCATCTAAATCAAAAACTTCAGCAATCTTAAATGCTGCATTTAATGGGCTTATTTTTTGACTGCCTACCACGTGGAATATTCCTTTTTGTTCTGTTCTAATAAGAATATCTAAAGCGTTAACGATATCGTCGATAAAAGTCGGCACCATAATATGGTCCCAAACCATACTTAATTTTTCGTGTTTACCAAGCTTATCAATTAATCCCCTTACAAAATCATTTCTTTCAAATAAGGCTCGATATGGATAAGCAATTCTTGCAATAATATAATCAAGACCTGAGGATTGAACAAGCTTTTCCGCTTCGTATTTAGTTTTAGCGTACCAATTGATTGGATTAGGCTTTTCGTCTTCCGTATAAGATTTTTTAGCGCCGTCAAAAACAAAATCCGTAGAAATGTAAACTAATCGTTTGTTTGCTTTTTGACACGCTTCGACAACATTTCGTGTGCCAAAGACATTAACCGCCCAGGCGGTTTTATCTTCTCTCCATGCTGCTTCTTTTTCCTGCCAATTCTTGAACTCTAATATTTCCTTATCTCTCTCTTTGTCTGCCTCACAACCGTCAACGCTTGCCTTAGCAGCCAAATGAATTACGGTGTTTGCATCTGAAGAAATAATTTTGTTAAAAACAGCGTCTTTATCCAAAATATCTATTCCATTGCTTAAGCTTATGTGTTCAAATTCATAAACTTCATCCAAAAGCTCCGTAAATCTTGAACCAACCAAGCCTGTTAAACCTGTTCCGAGAATTTTTGTTTTCATAAATTTACTTGGCCGACTATCGGCAACGAGAATGATTTTCCAAGATATTCAAAGTAACGTAAAATTATTGCCCTGTGATCAAAAGCAAAATCTTCTTCTTTAGGCAAATCGCTTTTTGCGAACCAGTGAATATTTGTTACTTCATCATTTAATATCATTTCCCCGCTAACCACTTTTACGATAAAAACAAAATCTACGTTTTGACGGTCTTCCTTTGGTCTTTTTGGACTATCATTAATCTGAAAGAGAACCTCGATTTTCCCGCTATAGCCAGTTTCTTCTTTAAACTCCCTTAACGCTCCTTCTTCTAAATTCTCGTCTCTATCTAAAAAACCACCCGGAACAGAATATTTATTGCCCCTGAGAAGATTTGGACCACGTTTAATTAGAAGCACTTCATTTTTTTCATTTACAGCTATTGATCCAACCGTGACGTGCCTAAAAGATGTTTCATGTCCATTCTCCAGTATGCATTTAATCATTTACCGTATTGTTTTTGATAATAATCCTTGTATTCACCATTTTTGACGTTTTTCCACCACTGCTCATTTTCCTGATACCATGCGACTGTTTTCCCTAACCATTCGTCAAAACCATTTAGCGGTTCCCAGCCTAATTCATTTTTTATCTTTGACCAATCCAAAGCATATCGCCTGTCATGTCCCGGCCTATCTTTGACATATTCCAAAGAATCTTCAGCCTTACCAAGCAACTTAATTATCTTTTGCAAGATTGAGATATTGCTGATATCTTCTGTCAAACCTCCAATGCAATATGTTTCTCCAACTTTTCCTTTTTGCAAAATTAAATCGATTGCCCGGCAGTGATCTTCAACATATAACCAATCTCTGACGTAAAGTCCGTCTCCATAAACCGGCACTTTTTTATTTTCTAAAAGATTTGTAATCGCAAGCGGGATCAATTTTTCCGGAAATTGATAAGGACCAAAATTATTGGAGCAATTCGAAATAGTAATTGGTAAACCATATGTACTATAGTATGCTCTTACTAAATGGTCCGATCCGGCTTTGCTGGCCGAATAAGGGCTTCTGGGATTATAATTTGTTCGTTCATTAAATATGTTCTTATCGGTAAGATTAAGGCTTCCAAATACCTCATCTGTTGAAATATGATGAAATCTTTTTACATTATTTTTTAGAGCTGCGTCCAATAGCACTTGTGTTCCTAAAACATTGGTTTTAACAAAGCTGCCAGGATCCGTAATGCTTCTATCAACGTGGCTTTCTGCCGCAAAGTGCACAACCGTATCAATGTCCCGCATCACATCCTCGGTGACTTTCTGATTACAAATATCTCCCTGAACAAATTTATAATTCGGGTTATCCTGAACACTTTTTAAATTCTCTAAGTTTCCGGCGTACGTCAATTTATCAAAGTTGATGATTGAATCTTCGGGATGATTATTAAGCCAGTAGATAATAAAATTTGAACCGATAAATCCTGCACCGCCCGTTACTAAAATTTTCATCTAAATTGTCTCCCCTCGTTTTACTTTTTCCGCCACAAGATTATTGACACGCAAAAGACTGTCAATTGTTCCCGCATCTTCCCACATTCCCTCAATAATATTAACGTCTAACTCTCCGTTTTTTAAATATTTATTGTGCAAATCAACAATCTCCAATTCATTTCTCGCAGATGGTTTTAAACTTTTGGCATATTCAACAACTCTATTATCGTAAATGTAAAATCCGACAATCGCATAATCGCTTTTCGGATGTTCCGGCTTTTCCACAATCGAAAGCACTTTATGATTCTCATCAAATTCCACAACTCCGGACCGCTCCGGATCGGGAACCTGCTTGGCAAAGATTCTGGCTCCGGATTTAAAAGAAGCAACACTTTGGGCAAAATCGTGATCGAAAATATTATCGCCTAAAATCATAGCAACATTGTCTTTTCCGATAAAATGTTCGCCGACAATAAAGGCATCTGGAAGACCCCTCGGTTCCCCCTGAACCTCATACGACAGACTAACTCCCATCTCGTTACCTGATCCAAGTAGATTCAAAAACTGACCCGAATACTCCGGCGCGACAATTATTAAAATTTCCGTAACTCCCGCGCGGGCAAGAGTTTGAATGGGATAATAAATCATCGGCTTGTTATAAACAGGCAACAACTGTTTTGAAGTAATTTTCGTAAGAGGCCTAAGTCTGGTAGCCCTGCCACCGGCTAATATTATTCCTTTCATATTACAATCCTCCCGTTAGCATAAAAAATAGAATTGATATTCCCAATGCGCCAATGAGAATATATTCTACCACAATTCTTAAGCTCAATTCATGATTTATCAAATGATGCAATAATCCCCAAAATACATAAAAAGTTACCGTTAATAAAATCGCAAAACTTTGCATTACGATATTTGATCTTGTCGAAAAAATTAAAACTAAACCAAACGATAATATCGCTATCAAAGAAACATAATATCCTACGTGTTTTTTTAACTTTTCTTTCATTAAATTATTACTCCTCTAACTAAAATCAAAACGATAATCAGTATCAAACTAAAAAATATTACATGATCAAGATTATGTCCGACGAAACGAACGATCTTTTTTCTTTCAATTATAATCATATCTGAAATTAAGACCAAGATAAACCCGAACAAAACAATTTTTACTAAATTTACCGAAAGCGTCTGGCTGTTTATAAATGGTTTTATGATCGAATTTACTCCCAACAACTCTTGCGAAGAGGACTTTGAAAGTGTCGTATTTTGAGTTCCGACAACAACGGGTGCAGGCGCTGGAACATTTGCTGCCACCTCTTTTACCGAAGGCGATCCGGCTGCAATAGCGACAGGAGCAGGATTTTTTGCCTCGCTTGCAATGGGAGCCGGCGCAAAACTCGTACTTCCCAACATTTCTACAACCAAAACCGTATCTTCCCCGTTAAGCTTGCCTGTTTCTACCGCAAAGCCGACATTTTGATAATTAGGAGACAAAACATTTTTTCGATGCTCCGGACTATTCATCCAGGCGGTAATTACATCTTGAGCATTGGTAAAACCACGGGCCAGATTTTCTCCCGCGTAAACATAGTTGTACCCTGAATTTTTAATAAAAACCCACGGAGTTGTCCCATCGGGAGCATTGTGCGCCCAATAGTCTTTGCTAAACATGTCTGCCGCCTTATTTGCCGCTGCCTGATCAAGATCCTGATTATCGGTTAACGCCCCTAAGCTATTATCTTGCCGCTGTTGATTGGTAAGAATTAACAACTGTTGATTTGAAATGTTGGAAAAAGTGCCAAGAACAGATGGAAAATTTGTCTTGGCAAACGAAAGCATTAAGCCGGCTGAAAAGAAGAATAAAGTAAGCGCTAATAAAAATTTGTGCGAAAGAAGTCCCGGTCTATAATTATTACTTTCTTTTGGAAAAAATAGATGGTGCAGAAAATTTTTCATAGCCTTATTCATTATATACTGGTTCTTCCAATTCTCCAATCTTTTTACCGTTAACCGGAATTTTTAACAAAAACCCCAAAGCGTTGGCGATAGCAATTCCTACTCTTAAACCGGTATATGATCCGGGTCCTTTATTCACCTTAACCTCGTCAATTTGACTAATTATCAGATTGTTTTTTTTGAGAATTTTCTCAATTACAGGTAGTGCTGCTTCCGAACGGAGAACTGTTGAATCTTCGCTGATTTCATTTTTCCGACCATCATTTTCTACCCCAACTAATATTTTTTTATTGTTAGATGTATCAATTGTTAAAATCTTTGCCATATTCAAATCTTAACGCTTATTGCGCCCTGACGCAAAATTTTCCAATGGTCTTTAGTACAATCAATTACTGTTGAGGCATTTTTGACCGAACATTCTCCCTGAACAACACAATCAACTAATGATGTAAGCCCCGAATTTAAATCTTTAAATTCAAACGGTGTATTTTCTCCATGAAAATTTGCAGACGGACCAAGAATTGGAACTCCAACTTTTCTGATAATTTCTAAAATCACCTGATTATTTGGCATTCTGATACCGATTGTTTCGCCGCCACCCCGAACTAAACTCAGAACTTTATCTTTTTTTGCTTTTAAAACAATTGTTAAAGCTCCCGGCCAATAAGGATTAATTAAGTTTTGGATGACTTCTTCCGGAACTTCCTGAAAATACTCTTTTGCCATCTGAAGATCCGCAACGAGAACCGGAACGGCCTGAAAGCTAGGTCTTTTTCGTAGTTTGAATAATCTCTGAACGGCATCTTCATTATCTATCCGGCAACCGATCCCAAAAGCCGTATCGGTTGGGAAAATGATGATACCACCCTGGTTTAAAATCCCGACTGCTTCTTCAATTTGATTATTCATATTTTCTGACAGCTATTCTCCTTTTGTCATTTTCCAAATATTCGCAATGGACGTCAATTCTTTTTTGAGGCAGCATTTCTCCCATTTTTTCTGCCCATTCCAAAGCGATAATATTATTTTTATCTTCGATGATTTCGTCTAGTCCCAAACCCAAAAGATCGTTTTTATTTTCCGTACGATATAAATCTATATGATAAAAACTGCCATTTTCTATTTTATAATGACGGACAATAATAAAAGTCGGAGAAATAATTCTTCTTTTTACTCCCAGTCCTCTCGCCAACCCTTGGATAAAAGTTGTTTTGCCGCTTCCCAAATTTCCGTAAAATGCCACAAAATCTCCTAGGACTAATTTTTGAGCAAATTCTTCGCCCAGCTTTTGTGTTTCCTCAAAAGAATTCGTTACGTATTCCTCATTCATCTTTATTTTTATTTATGAATCTGATGATATAAGGATAAGAAAATACTGCTACGCATGCAATAAGGAAAACAATTCCCAGGAAAATTAACACTATTGGAATAATATTGTGGCTTTTGGAAGAAAGCACTTCTGTTTTTTGTGGTTTTCGGGTTGGCTCCGCGCTTTCGCTGCTTTCTCCCAAAACTTCTGAGCTGGTTGCTAAAAAATCTTTTGAAATTGTTGGCGTAAGTTTTTGCGTCGGCTTTGCGGTCGGTTTTGGCGTCGGAGTGCTTGCGGGCTTTGTTGTCGGGGCTGGCGTATTGGTAGGCGCATTTGTCGGAACCGGCGTGTCTGTCGGAGCCAACGTTGGAGTTGGTGTGGGAAGAATTGTATTTACAGTAAGAAAAGCGCTTGACTGAAAACTTGTTCCGCAAGCTGAATTCGAGCTTAAACAAGCTCTAATATATATAACTTTCGACTCGTCAACAGCAGAAATTTTTACACGGCATTGAATAGAACCCTGCCAATTACCGGAAGCGTCTGTTGGAATTTGAGGCATACGTATCCAAGCATCTGTATCGTTAAGCCATTCGGGTGTTTGTTGATTATAAGTCTGTCCCTCGCTAAGAGATGAACTATTGGGGCCTATGCGGCACTTTATATAATAATTGCTTAAAGACAAAGCGCCACTCATGGACGCAACCAAATTAAACGAGTCACCTATAATGGGCAATGAGCTGTCAATACTAAGCGGAGTTATCGTTGGAGTTGCGGCAGAAATCCCTCCCGGGCAAAGCAGGCTTAAAAACCAAAAAAGACAAATAGTAAGGGCAATTCTTTTTATCTTAGCTAATTATATATTCTTGCTTCAATTATTGTCCAACCGGAATAATGATCATTCATGGATACATTCATTGCTCCTGCATAAAATGGATCATTTATATTAAAGCTTCCATCTGAATTTACGGACCTAAGCACAACCCAATGATCTGAATAATGCGTAGGGAAAGGTCCTCCGTTTGCAGAAAGGCCGGCAATTACTGATTTACCAGAATTCAACGCGTCAGCTAAACTTTGCTGTGAAGGATTAGTTACATAATTCGCTGAATGACCATTAGCAGAAGGTCCAGGTGCATTGAAGTAAGCACTCGCCCCAGAGAAATTACCGGAATTTGCAGCCACATCCGCCGGAGTTACTGATCCACCATAATGAGTTACTACCATGGAGTAAGAAGTCATCAAGCAACCAACACTCCAAATCTGTTCATTTGAAAGTCCGATAAAGTTATTTCCCCAATTCGCATCTCTTTGATTATAATATTTGCCCCATCCATCAGACAGATCTTGATGAGGAATGCTTTGTCCCCCTGAACCAACCCTAGACTGAGCAAAACTCTGTAAGGCAGCCAGCTGAGCTTGGTATTGGGCTATTTGCGTTTCATCGGTCTGCAACAATTGTTGTTTTACTTGATTCTCCTGGCTTAATTGATCGGTCTGAACTTGTAACTGTTTCTTAAGCAATTCCACTTGCGCTTTTTCACCTTCAAGAATATCCTTTTGATTTGTATAATCAACTTTTGCCTGCTGAGTATCATAAATGAGCTGCTTGTCATGCGCTTGAGCAAGCTTTAGGTAGTTAAGTCTGGTAAAAAAATCCGAAGCATTATTTGAAGTCAGTAAAATTTCTACCGGTTGGATTGTGCCAACTTCATAAGTTGCCACAATTCTATTAAGAAGCACCGCAATTGAAGTCTCTAAAGCACTTTGCAGATTGGTAATTTTTTTTACTGCAGTATCTATATCCAAAGTTAAACTGGTAATTTGTTCCTGTGTTGCTTCTATTCTGTATTCCGTTAATTTTATTTGGCTATCTATGAGTTCTATTTCTGAAGATAGCGTCTGCTTTTGACTTTGCAAAGCGCTTATTTTATTTTGTAAATCTTGCTGTTCTGATGAAGTATCCGGACCCAAAGTTGGCGTAGGAGTTGGATCTGCGTAAACAAAATGGCTAACCGAAAAGACAAAAACTAGAACAAGAAACGAAAAGAAAACTATTTTTTTTATTCCAAGCTTCATAAGTCATACATTCTTTAAGTTTAATAAATTCTATTTTAGATATCTCAAAACCGCCAGGTAACTTGACACAATTCCCAAGAATGCCGCGAGCAATGCTTCTAAACCTAATAGCATCAGGAGTTGAAGATATGATACCGGCAAAACCGGTATGCCTTTTAAGAAAGACTCTAAAAATGGCGTGGCATATAAAAGTCCGCCCGTAGCAATTGCCCAGCCAATGATCGATCCGACAATGCCATAAACAATTCCCTCAAACATAAAAGGCCAGCGGATATACCAATTGGTTGCGCCGATCAGCTTCATTATTTCAATGTCTTCTTTTTTCTGGGAAATTTTTATTCCGATTATCGTTACCATGATAAAAATCGAAACAAGCGATAGCAAGACTATTAAAGTTATGCCAATTTTTCTGATTGCACCGGTCCAGGCGGAAAGCGTTGAAACAACATCTTTTTGATATACCACTTCCGATACCAGCGATGATTTAGTCAGCGCGTTGGAAATACCGTTAAGATCTTCTATTTTAATCGTCGATATCTCAAATGACGAAGGCAAAACATCCGCTGTTACCAAATCCAAAAGCAGCGGATCATCTTTATTTTGCTCCCTATATATTTTGAGTGCATCATCTTTTGAAACAAATTTTATTGATGCGACTTTACCGGTTGACTGCAGCTGACTCTTTAAAGCGGTTATATCTACCGGTTTTGCTTCATTCTTAAAAAAGGCCGTAACCTGCGGCTTAGATTCAAAATAATTGATTACTTTTGATGAACCGACTAAAAGAAAAGTAAAAAACGAAATTGCCAAAAAAGTTAAAGTCATAATCGAAATCGCGGCTAGCGCTTGATACGGGGACCTTCTGATGTTTTTCCAGGCTGTTTTTGTAAAACTCATTCTTTCTTCTTCTCCTCTTTTTTCTCTTCTTCCTTTTCTTCTGAACTTTTATGAGCATGGTGATTTTCGTCATCAACAATTTTCCCCTTTTCAATATGAATTACTCTTTTCCCCAAGCTTTTAACAATATCCGTATTGTGCGTTGCCATCACGACCGTCGTTCCCTTTTTGTTGATGTCGGATAAGAGTTTTACGATCTCCCATGAAGTTGCCGCATCCAAATTTCCTGTCGGCTCATCTGCTAAAAGTATTTCCGGGGACAACACGAGAGCTCTGGCAATTGCTGCTCTTTGCAGTTCTCCGCCTGAAAGCTGTATGGGAAATTTATCTTTATGTTCCAAAAGCCCCACTTGAGCTAACACTTCTTCCACTGTTTTTGCTGCCTCTGCTGCCTTCAGTCCGGCAACTTCTAAGGGCAACGCTACATTTTCAAAAATAGTCCGGTCCAAAAGCAACTTTAAATCCTGAAATACAAATCCGATTTTTTTTCTTAAAGCAGCCACTTTATTTTTTGGAAGATTTACAATATCCCAATCATTTACAACTACATTTCCCCCGGTTGGCAAAACATCTCTTATTAAAATTCTGAATATTGTTGTTTTACCGGCCCCTGTTGATCCGACTAAAAAAACAAATTCTCCTTTTTCGACGACAAGAGAAACATCCGACAAACCAAAAGCGCCTGTTCCAAATTTCTTAGAAACTTTATCAAGTTTTATCATTACTCAACCTCAATCCTGCCAACATCCATTAGCCATCCGGCGTGTTGGGCTGCTTGAGTTTGTCCCCAAACTTTAATTTTTTTACCGACAAACTTTGATAAATCTACTGTTCCAGAGGTCATGTAAACATTTTGGCTGTCTCCACCCGGTCTTACCAAATGAAAAGCGCCTTCGCCGTCAATCCCTCCTACTTGAAGTGTTCCTTCGGCTGTGTCTTTAAACGTTTTTGTATCATTGGATCCAAGAATTGTTCCCTTTGCAACAGACGACGAGTTTGAAATTCCGCCTGCTGATGCAGGTCCTCCGGTTGAAGCGCTATTTTTATTGGAAATGAAATATCCGCTGATAACGCCAACCAAAACAACAATCAAAAGTAAAGTTATTACTTTGGGCGTAAAAGCTGATTTTAAGTTTTCTTTGTTAAAATCGTGGATCAAAGGTTTGTCTTGCATCTTTTCTTTTTCTTCGACTTGCTTATCCATTTATAATTCACCTCCTTTATTAAGTAAACCATATTTTGCTTCGTTTGGCAACCACCCCAGATTCATCTTTGATCTACAATTTTCTTAATTCCTCATCGATAAATTCGTCTAAATTGCCGTCTAAAACGCTTTCTGCATTGCCAGTTTCATAATTAGTACGAAGATCTTTAACCATTTTATATGGGTGCAAAACATAAGACCTGATTTGATTTCCCCAACCGGGAGTTTTGTATCCACCCTTAAGTACTGCTTCTTCTTTTTTACGATTTTCCTCCTGTTGTAACCATAATTTTGCCATTAACATTTTCAACGCGTATTCCCTATTTTGCCCCTGATATCTTTGGCCGGAAGCTGTGATAATTATACCCGACGGTTTGTGCTTAAGCCTAACCGCGGTTGAAACTTTATTAACGTTTTGCCCGCCGTGTCCACCACTTCTAAAAAAATCCCATTCAACATCTTCATCTTTTATTACGATGTCTGCGTTTTCTTCAATGTCCGGCATTACTTCAACCAGAGCAAACGAAGTTTGTCTTAAATTATCGGCATTAAAAGGCGATTGTCTGACAAGCCTGTGAACTCCTGCCTCTCCTTTTAGAAATCCGTAGGCATATTCTCCGTTTACTTCAATAACGATACTTTTTAAACCGGTTTCTTCGCCGGGAGTTTCTTCAAGCGTTTGGTAACTCCAGCCTTTTTTCTCAAAATATCGCGAGTACATTCTGTAAAGCATGTTTGTCCAATCCATTGCCTCAACCCCGCCTTGCCCCGCATGTAGTGCCAGAATCGCTGAAGACAGATCGTAGGGACCGGAAAAATAAAGCAGCGTTTCAAAATCATTAAGAATCGCTTCCACTTCCGCCTCCTGAACATTTTCCGTTTTTGCCAGCTCCGATAATTTTTCTGCTTTTTCAACCTCTCCCTGAAGAACAGACAACTCTTTCATTTTTGAAGAAGCATTTTTATGATCCTTCCAAAAATCCGGATGCGTACTTTCTGCCTCAATTTCTCTTATTTCCTTACGCTTATCGTCAACATTGAATTTTTGAAGCGCTTTTTCTATTCTTGTTTTAATATCATCCATAAATTACAACCCGCTGCAAATTTTTTCGCAGGTTTGTCTTAATTGGTTTTTAGGATAATCCTGAATAGCTTTTAAATCATTAATTACTTTTTGTACCTGCGGCGAAGATGTCGCAACATCAACGATATTGATGTTTTGTGCTTCAGTTTTTAAACTGTCTACCTGATTTTGAATATTTCTTCCGATATCCGATACTGGATTTGCAATCTCTGTACTTGCTCCTTTAACGCCCGTTGTAACCGATTGCGGATTCGCCGCTTCCTGGCCGGCAAACATCATTCCTTTAATAACCGCTCCCACTCCTACTAAAAGAATTACCGCTGCAACAAACAAGATTATTTTTTTCTTATCCCACTGCGCCTTTTCTTCGAACGCTTTCATGAAGCTATTGTAGATTAATTGCGGGGTGTTTTGCAAACTTTTTTTCGTGTTATAATAAATCCAAGTTATGAACATTTTGCAGGCTTTGATACTTTCGGTGGTTGAAGGAATTTCGGAATTTTTGCCAATTTCCTCGACCGGACACATGATTTTAGCGGCAGATATTTTGAAAATTGCCCAAACTAATTTTGTTAAAGATTTTGAAATTATTATTCAGCTTGGAGCAATTCTGGCAATTGTTGTTTTGTACTGGAACAGTCTTTTTAAAAGCGTTGAAGTTTGGAAAAGAATCATTGTCGCGTTTATTCCAACCGGCATTATCGGCTTACTGCTTTTTAAAGTTGTGAAGAATTATTTACTGGGAAACTTATATGTGACACTCGTTTCTCTTTTTATCGGCGGTATTGCCCTGATAGTTTTGGAATTAATTTACAAAGAAAAAGAGCATCATCTGGAAGATATCGCAAAGTTAAGTTTTCCTAAAGCTTTTGTAATCGGGCTTTTCCAGTCAATTGCTATAATTCCCGGAGTTTCAAGATCCGCTGCAACAATTGTCGGAGCCTTATTTTTGGGTACCAAGAGAAAAGCAGCGGCGGAATTTTCTTTTATTCTGGCCGTCCCGACAATGCTGGCCGCAACCGGACTTGACTTAATTAAAACTAAATTCGTTTATTCACCGAGTGAATGGATAATGTTGATAGTTGGATTTTTTGGCGCTTTCGTTGTAGCGCTAATTTCCGTTAAACTTTTCTTGAAATTTGTACAAAGAAATAATTTTATTATATTCGGCGCATACAGAATAATTGCGGCGGTTTTATTTTATCTTATCGTGATTAGGTAAATTTAAGTTTTTTCTGCTTCTTCCATGTCTTTTATCAGCTCTTTTTTTAATTCATCAACCGCAATTTTAATTTTATCTTCCAATTTCTCTATTTTCACTTTTAAGTGATCTAGCGTTGCTTGATGATTGTTAGAAATTAAATTTTTTAAGAATTGCTTTTTGTCTTCTTCGGAAAGCTCGGACAAAACATTATGAACAATTGTGTTATGAATATTTGCTTCCAAAAGTGAAGTTAAATGGATTTTTTCATCCTCTGTTAAATCCAATTTTGTAAGTCGAATAGAAACGTCCATCGTTTCTACGAGATGGCTGTAAAAGAATTTATTTTTCATAAATTTACCGGTCCCAATGGAATTGTATCATTCGGGTCATCAATAAAAAAATATAACACCGCACCTTTTTGCGAACCATCGAACCGCTCGAGATAATTCATGATCTCCGGTGATCCGCCTAATTGTTTCCCTGTCCAGGGGGATGGTCCGGCATCGGCAATATCAGCTACAATTGATTTACCATTCTGTGGATTTACAACCAGCATTTTTCGGTATTTAAAAAAATCCGTATAGTCCTTTGGATTTGAATCAAATCCGGGAGCTAAAAAAGTCTGAACCGCAATGTAATATTTTTCCCTATCGATATCTCTTTGCGTTAAAGTGCCCGACGAATCCGTAAAATATCTCCACGCCCCAAGACCGGGCGCCATTCCGAAATTCCAATATTTTTCCGCTTCGTCTGAAGTTTGAAAATGAGTAAACATATTATCTCCGGGAAACCTAGCTAAATGCTGTTCCTGACCAATTATTCCATATGTCGTATTTAACCTTTTTCCTTCCAACTCCGCTTGAATACTGAACCCGAAATTTCTGCTTAAAATCTCACTAACGTTTTTTTCTTCGTCCGGCGTTAAAGCCCTAACTTCACTTGGCAAAATTTTCTGGAGATCGTAAATTAAGAAAACTTTTTTATCAATAGTTGCAACTTGGGCTGATGCCGAAGAAAAGGCTTGAGGCACTTTATCTAAGACCGGCGACGTCAATAACATAATTCCCGCCAGCGATCCGACAATAAATTGCTTTGAATTTTCCTGTAACCACTTAAAAGATTCCGCGTGATCTGTAAAGATTTTACTCTGGAGCTCTCTGTGGCGGTTAGTCCATTTCTTGGCGAGGAATTGGTAATGTGAATTATCCCTTACTGCGGGCATACCTAAATCATAGCAGATTTAGTTCCAGCCTGATCGATCATTTTCTCTTTCATTTCTATCAATTTCATCTGCAATATCCTCATCGGATGGACTATCTATTCTAATAGAGGCAAGCCTCGCTCTGGCGTCCGCTCGATCCCGCATCCCTTGAAGCCTTTGGGCTTCATCACGTTGATTGTCATCAAATTCCAAACGCGCTGCTGTTAAATCTAATTCGTTTTTGAAAGCAGCAGCATCAGTAAAATCATGTGGATCAACTAACCCTTTAGCTTCCTTTAAATAAGGACTAACCGGAGGCTCACTCTGCTCTTCCTGACCACCATGTCCTGGATTTTTGTCTGGCATAATAAAAGGGATTATAGTATGTGACGCTCTTTTTGTCAAACCCTAAATTCTTCCCATGATTTGATTTCATTTTTATTTAAATCTTTTACCACAATTGCCTTAACTGTCAGGTCTTATTTAATTCTCAACGAAGAATTGATATTGTGAATTATCCCTCTTTGTGGGCATATAAAATACTATTACTTACAAATCTTTGTTCGGAAAAATTGCCATTCATCACAATTCCTTCCATCAGAAAAAATACACTGTCCCGATTGTGATCCGTCAGATGCCGTAATAATTTTATTCTCTCCACCCTGTTCTTTGCAATAAACCGATGCGGGATTAGCTAAACCAACTTTATTAGGCCTGTTTGTCGGAGAAACATTTTTAGAACCACCTCTTGGAATCAAAATGGCATTTACGATATTTTCCTGAGGCACATCTTTTACTTCTTGGTATCGCATTCCCAAATAAAATCCGACAAACGGAAGGATTATAAACATACTTAAAGCCACGAGTTTTGAAAAAGTAGTTACCGTAAAAAAATGCTTATATATTTTTGGGTGTTGTTGACGAAGTTTTTCTATCACATGTTTATCATTTCAAAAATAGCCACTTAAGTCAAACTTAAAACCAGCCACGCTTTACTCTTGAATATCTTATAGTGCTTTGCTATAATACTCCAAATTAATATGAAAGACCGAGATAAATTATTTTCTCCTAATGATGGCGTTTCCTCGCCTGTGGTTGAGGTTTTAAATGACGGTCAAGAAACTCAAGTTCCGCTCGATGAAAACTTAAGAAAAGAACTGGAGAGACCGACAATTTCCTCTCTTTTAGACTTAGACTTATATAAATTAACCATGGGACAGTTTGCCTGGCGTCATTTCCCTAATGTTCCCGTAACCTACGAATTTACTAATCGAACGTCTTCTGTAGCCGTAGTAGAACATGTTCCCCAATCAATACTTGAAGCTCAACTTAAACGTATCCAAAATTTGAGCGTTTCCGAAGCTGAAATAGCTTACTTAAAAACCGTTAAAGTCGGAGAGCGCAGAACTTTTACTGACGACTATTTAGATTCGCTAAGAGATTTGCATTTGCCCGACGTTCATGTTTCTAGGGAAGACGGACAATATCACATTTCCACCAAGGGGCCATGGGCGCAAGCGATTTATTGGGAGACATTAATCTTAAGCACCGTAAACGAACTCTATTACCGATCTATTCTGGCCGAATCCGGTAAAACAGAAACTGAGGTCAGAAATACAGGAATAGAGCATTTGCAGGCAAAAATCGATAAGCTGAAAGCATATATTGCTGCCGAAAAAAACATGGGCCGAACCGGACCAATGTTTATGGATTTTGGAACAAGAAGACGTTTTGCCGGCGATTGGCAGGAAAAAGTAGTTTCCGAAATGGCCAAAGCGTTTCCCGACAATTTTACCGGCACTTCAAATGTTAATATTGCTAGTAAGCTGAATATACCTGCAAGAGGCACTTTTGCGCATGAAATGGATATGGTATTTTCCGGAATTTTTTATGAGGAAGACGATGCTGCCGGCGCATTTACCTCCCATAATAAGCTTCTAGATATGTGGTATGACGAACACGGAGCTCCATTATCGGTTGCTCTTACCGACACCTACGGAAGCGATTTTTTCTTCGCTAATTTTTCGCCGGAGCAAGCGCGCAAATGGAATGGTATTCGTCAAGATTCGGGAGATCCAATTGAATTTGGCGAAAGAGCAATCAGGTTTTACAAAGAACATGGTATTGATCCAAATACAAAAACTATCGTTTTTAGTGATGGCTTAGATATAGATTCTATTATCTCAATTTATGAACATTTTAAAGGCAGACTTAAGAGCAGTTTCGGCTGGGGTACGACTTTAACTAACGACGTCGGATTTAAGACACTTTCTTTAGTTGTTAAAGCGACAGAAGCCAACGGTCACAAGACCACGAAATTAAGTGACAATCTGGCCAAGGCAACCGGTGACCCAACAACGAAAGAAAGAGCTGTTAGATTAGCCGGCTATACACGTAATTTTTTTCAGGAATGTCAGGTTTAATATATGGCAAATATAATCGAAAACCCAACTACTGTTAAGATCGCAATGGCACAATTAAATATTGAGGCCGGCCAACCCCATCAGAATATTAGGCGCGCCATGAGCTTAGTCGATATAGGACGAAACGAAGGCGCGGATATAATTGTATTACCGGAAATGATTACCGGCTATATGGTGGCCGATGAGTTGACTGATGCGGCCTACGTAAGAGATTGCATGGATGCGTCGAAAGAACTTCGTGAATACAGTAAGGGTGTGCATCTTATTTGGGGAGACGTAGTTGGAGACTTCCGTCATGGAAAACCGAATTCTCCTCAAAATAGTCATAATCCGCTTGCCCGCGGAAATGACGGCCGCTTTTTGCGTTACAATGCGGCTTACGTTGCATCTAATCAAGAACCGGTCCAAACCATCCGACCTTTACCAACTTATAACGGTGAACAAATTTATCCACTCGAGGGCATGACTGCAAAAACCAATATGCCTTTATATAACCAATTTGAAGATCAACGCTACATGTTGCCGCTTAAAGAATTATCACAGCGTTTAGGTATTCCGCTTGAAGAGTTTTTGCAACCATTTTTGTTGGAAGTTGGCGGCAAGCCGCTAAAAGTCGGAGTACTTATTTGTGAAGATATTTGGGTTGGAAATTATTTTTATAACGGAAAATTACTTAATCCAGCTGAAATGCTTAGGGACAATGGTGCCGATCTTTTAATTGCGGTGTCTGCGTCGCCGTCGAGCGATGGTAAAGATAGATTACGTATTCAAAGCATTAATGTTCTGATGAATGAACTTTCAAAAACAGGCAACGGTCAGACATTGCCTTTAGCATCTGTAAATAATGTTGGCGAACAAAACAACGGCAAAGGCGGTTATGGCTTTGATGGAAGATCAAGGGCAATCAGCGCAAGCGGAAAAACCAACATAGAAGCTCCTGTCAGACAAGAAGGAGTAACGATAGCAAACATGGATCTAGTAAAATCTTCTTCTTACGAACCTATTCCGGAAATACCATTAACTAAAATTGAAAGACGTCAGGAAATACACGACAATATTATTTATGTACTCAAAGAGTTTTGCGCCCGAAGCGGAATTTCAAAGATTGTAATCGGACTATCCGGTGGAATTGACTCAGCATTGGTAGCCTGCCTTTGTACGGAAGCATTTGGAAAAGATAATGTTTTAACAGTCAACATGCCAACCAAATTCAACGATCCAATAACTATCGCATCTGCTAAAAAAACTGCGGAAGTATTGGGAACAGAATTTCTAATCGTGCCTATGGAGGAAACCGTAGACAATTTACGCACTATTATTAAAAATATTACGTGGCATGGAGACAAAGGAACTTACAGTGATGAAACGCCTGTTGACACTGACGCAGCCGACAAAGCGCGCTTAGTAGATGAAAATCTTCAGGCTAAGCCCCGTTCTGTTGATGTCTTATCCAATATCGCCGCTAAATATGGCGCTGTTTATACCAATAACGGCAATAAATCCGAGAGTTTACAGGCCTATTTTACTATGGATGGTGATGGCCGAGGATTTTTACAAGTTATCGGAGATGTTTTCAAAACTGACGTCGTTGGTTTAGCAACCGATATTAATTTAAGGGCAATAGAACTAGGGCAAGAACCTCCAATCCCATGGGGGGTTATTCAACCCATATTTGATCCTGAAAGATATTATGACAATTGGGATGGACAAAAAACTCCAATACCTGAAGGCACGAAACCAATAGTCCCCTGCGCGGAACTTTCCGAAGAACAATCGGTGGCCAAAGAAAAAGGAGATCCGATTCACTTTATTTATCATGATTTTCTACTTAGTGCTTGGGCCAAAGACCGCATGAATATCGAAGATGTTGCCGAAAGCTTGACTACAGATAGGCTAAGTGGAGTAAAACAGTTACTGGGCCTTACAGATAAAGCAATGCATGATACTTTTGGCACATTTTTCCCCACTCCCGCAGATTTTATTACGGATTTGGAAAAACGTTGGAGAAATTATTGCCAGCCAACCATCGTCAAGGGAGTTCAGTCTCCGCCGGCAATTGCTACTTCTGAAAGACCCGAGGGTTATGATCATAGACGTGCAATCGGACGTGCAAATTTTACGAAACGCTATAAAGAGTTAAAAAAAGTAATTTTGGAAAAAAACGACTGGGCTTTATGGCAATAAATTATTAAGACTTCGTAAATTCCGACCAGGATTTTACTTGAATCTTATTTAAATCTTTTTCCACAATCGCCTTTGCAAATAACTCGGCTTTTTGTAGGTTTGTAAATAACGGAATGTTTTGATCAACCGCAAATCTTCTGATGTAGTAGTCATCGTCTATATCTTTTTTCACATTTGTGTCAACGATGTTAATTGCCATATCAATTTTCCCTTTTTGAAAAAATTCTAGAATATTCGGCGACTTTTTTTCATGGATTTTATAGAGTTTCTTAACATCAATTCCGTTTTTCGTAAGATAAGCAGCCGTGTGTTCAGTTGCATAGAGCGGCAAATTAAGATTTAGAAGAAGTCTTGCGCTTTCTAGAAATCTCACCTTATTCTCCTCACCGGAAAGACTAATAAAAATTCCTCTCTTGGGAATTCTTCCGCCAACACTTAGTTCTGCTAATAAAAACGCTTCCTCTGCATCTTGACCAAAGCAAGCTACTTCACCTGTTGACGCCATCTCAACATCCAAAACCGGATCCGCGCCAAAAAGCCTAGCGAAAGAAAACTGAGCTACCTTAGAGGCAACAAAATCATAATCCAACGCATTGATATTTACTGCTTTTATTTTTTTGTTAAACATCGCATTGGTTGCCATTTTGATTAAATTAACACCTGTAACCTTTGAGATAAACGGAAATGTTCTTGATGACCTAAGATTTACTTCGATGACTGAAACATCGTTGTCTTTAGCCAGACACTGCATATTAAACGGTCCGGTAATATTAAGAGCTTTGGCCAAACTGACTGTAATCTTTTTTAATTTTCTTTGTGTTTCCACATATAGTTTTTGCGGCGGAAAAAGAATTGAAGCATCCCCCGAATGCACTCCGGCGTTTTCAACATGCTCGGAAATTACAAAAGTTTTTATCTCTCCCCTTTCCGAAACTGCATCTACTTCAATTTCTTTGGCATTCTCGATAAACTTGGACACTGTTACCGGATGTTCTTCGGAAATTTCAACTGTATCCAGATAATTTTTTAAATCAGCTTCACTTCTGCAAACTTTCATATTACTCCCTGACAAAACATACGACGGGCGGATTAAAACCGGAAAACCGACCTGTTCTGAAAAATTGAGCAGTTCGGATAACTTAGTGAGCTTACTCCAAGAGGGCTGAGCAATGCGAAGTGAATCTAAAAGCGCCGAGAAAGCCCGGCGGTCTTCTGCTCTATCAATATCTTTTGGATCTGTTCCTAAAATTTTACATCCATAATCATTTAAGGCTTTTGCCCGGTTATTTGGCGTTTGTCCGCCAACCGAAACAATAATGCCAAACGGATTTTCAAATTCATAGATATCGGTAATTCGCTCAAACGTCAATTCCTCAAAATAAAGTCTGTCAGAAATATCGTAGTCAGTGGAAACTGTTTCCGGATTACAATTTATAACAATTGCTTTCTTCTTATTTTTCTGAACGGAAATTACAGTGTTAACACACGTCCAATCAAACTCAACTGATGAACCGATTCTGTAAGGACCGGAGCCGAGAACCATAACTCCATCGTCTGAGAATTTTTCAATATCATGATGACTTCCGCCGTAAGTCATATATAAATAACTTGTTTTTGCCGGAAACTCTCCGGCCAATGTATCAATTGAAAAGACTGATGGAAGAATATGATATTTTTTTCTTAAATGCCGTATTTCAAGTCCCATTTTGCCAATTAAAGCCCCTATGCGCTTATCGGAAAATCCAAGAATTTTTAGCTGCAAAAGGTTTTCCGCAGTTACTTTTTTTGTTTTTAGCAATTCTCTCTCGTGATCAACAATATTTTTGATTCTGTATAAAAACCAAGGATCAATCCCGGTCAGAGCATAAATTTCTTCAACTGAAAAATCTTCGTAAAACGCTTTTGCAATCGCAAACATTCTATTTGGAGTAGGCTTTAGAATTAAACTTTTTGTATCATTTTTATTGCAACTATTTTTAAAAATTTTCTCATCAACAGCGCCTTCAAAATCCAAATCCAACATGCGAATCGCTTTTTGATACGCCTCTTCAAAATTCCGGCCAATTCCCATCACTTCGCCAACCGATTTCATGCTACTGCCAATTGCGTCTTCTGCTCCTTTAAATTTATTAATATCCCATCTGGGAATTTTGACAGTCACATAATCCAACGCCGGTTCAAAACAGGATTGCGTTACTTTTGTCACTTTATTTTCTAAAGCAGTGAGTGCTTTTCCCAAAGCCAATTTTGCGGCAACATAAGCCAATGGATAACCGGTGGCTTTACTGGCAAGTGCCGAACTCCTGGAAAGCCTAGGATTTAATTCAATTACATAATATTCCAATTCTCCATTTTTGGGATTCGGGTTTAGGGCAAATTGAACATTACATTCTCCAATTACATTTAAACTTCTAGCAATTTTAATGGAGATTGAACGGAGCGTGTGATATTCATAATCGGTAAGCGTTTGACTGGGAGCAATAACTACCGATTCTCCGGTATGAATTCCTAAAGGATCCATATTTTCCATGTTACAAACCGTAATGCAATTATCGAATTTGTCTCTGACAACTTCGTATTCGACTTCTTTATAGTGGTGCAAATATTTTTCGACCAGAACCTGTGAGACAAAAGAAAATGAGACTGAAGTAATCGCATTTAGCTCCTGCTCGTTTTGCGCAATTCCCGAACCTTGTCCTCCCAAGGCAAATCCGGCTCTTATTATTACCGGAAAACCTAAGCTTCTGGCAACCGACAAAGCTTGTTTTTGATTTGTGGCAGTTTTACTTTGCGGAATTGAAATATTTAATTCCCTTAGCCGGTCGGCAAATTCCTGTCTGTCTTCGGCTAAAATAATTGTGGTAATTGGAGACCCGAGAATTTCCACACCATATTTTTTGAGAATCCCTTTTTTATATAAAGACACTCCGCAATTTAAAGCCGTTTGTCCGCCGAAAGAAAGTAAAATTCCATCCGGTTTTTCTTTGGCAATAATTTTTTCAACAAAGAATTCGTTAATCGGCAAAAAATAAACCGTATCGGCCAAATAATCGGATGTTTGAATTGTCGCAATATTTGGATTTACTAAAACTGTTTTTATCCCTTCTTCTTTAAAGGCTTTTATTGCCTGGGAACCGGAATAATCAAATTCTCCGGCTTCTCCGATTTTTAAAGCTCCCGATCCTAAAACCAAAACTTTTTTTATTTTTCTCATAATTATTTCTTAACGTAAGTTACATACCAAAAACATTTTCCGTAAAAAACATTTAGCGAGTTTTTCTTGGCGTATTGATTAAATAATTTTCTTAATTCTTTTTCTGTAAAATAATTTTTCAGAACTTCGTTTAAAGATCCATCCGATAATGAGCGGATTTTATAAGTATTTTCATCATCGGGCTTAGTAATTAATTTTCCTCCAACGCCTGGAGCATAAATGTTATCGGCAAAAAAGACGACTGTACCTTTTTGCAAAACTCTATGAAAACCTTTAAGAAATTGTTTTAAATTATCTTTAGTAATATGTGATATCCAAAGATTTGCCAGCCCTCCTGAAAAGGTATTGTCTTTGAAAGATAAATCGTAAGCGTCTTCTCTTGCAAATGCTACTGGACATTTATATTTTTTTGTCTTAGCGATATCAATTACCTCTTGAACATAATCCGTGGCGGTAATACTTTTCGCGGTTTCGGAAACAAACTGAGTCCAATAACCCGTACCGCAAGCAATTTCTAGAACATTTTTGTCCGCGAACACTTCTTTTATCTTCTCTGCGATCTCAACCTGTTCCATTTTTCTAATCGAACCACTTCTGGAGTACATTTTTTCATATTCTCTTGCCCGCTTCTTATAATAATCTGTTAACGTTTGTAAGCTCATATTTTCTCTAGGAAATAATCAAATATCCATTCCGTATCTTTGGGCCCCGGCGTTGCCTCCGGATGAAACTGAACAGACATAAAAGGCAGAGTTTTATGAATTATTCCCTCGTTAGTATTGTCATTAGCGTTAGTGAACCAGGGTTTAAATCCATCCGGAATTTTGGAAACCGCAAAGCCATGATTTTGAGTTGTAATAAAACACCTATCTGAATCTGCCATTTTACATGGTTGGTTTTGACTCCTGTGTCCGTATTTAAGTTTTTGAGTATCTCCGCCTGCTGCCAGCGCCAAAATTTGATTTCCCAAACAAATTCCCAAAATCGGAATTTTTCTGACTATTGCCTTTTTTATCGTTTGAATTGTTTTGACTGCCATTTTCGGATTGCCCGGGCCATTTGAAATAAGAATTCCATCAAACTTTTGAAAATCTTTCTCCGTAAACGGATCAAAATCCCAAGGCACAGTCAGAACATTTACTCCTCTTTTTACCAAACAGCTTTCGATATTTTTCTTCGCACCGCAATTAATTAATAATACTGTTTTTAAACCGGAACCTTTTATAAAAACTGTTTTCCTTGTGGAGACTTGATCAACTAAATTTTCTTTATTTGGATCGTGAAATTGTATATCCTTTTTGAAAATTATTTTTCCGAGCATCGTTCCTTTTTCGCGGATTTTTTGAGTCAAAAATCTGGTATCTTTTATCTCCAAAAGCGGCACATTTTCTTTTTTGAACCATTCTGCTAAGCTTTGCTTACTCTGAAAATGAGAAGGAGTAGCATTATAAGTGCTGACAATAAGACCCGCTACCATAATTTTTTCCGACTCCCATAATTTTTTATCGGGAACTCCATAATTTCCGATTAAAGGATAAGTGAAAATTAAAATTTGCCCTTTGTAGGACGAGTCTGTTAAACTTTCCGGATAACCCACCATGCCGGTTGCAAAAACAACTTCTCCTGCCATTGGTGTTTCCGCCCCAAAACTTTCTCCGATGATTTGTGTTTTATCTTCTAAAATTAGTTTTCCTGTCATTTTTCTCAAAAAAAAACGCCCCCTAGGGCGCATGCGCTAAACCGTAAATTGAGTAATAAGCTTCTTTTCTGTCATAAAATCAAAACTTGGTTCTAAGGAGTAAATCTATCAAAAAGAAGTCACTTGGTCAATAGGGAAAATTATCTATTGACATCCTATATTTTTAAGAACTATACTATCGACTAAGGAAAGAATTTATCTTTATAACACTATGGCTTTAGTGGATAATGAAAGGCAGAACGATCAAGATAGGTCTCCTCAAAGTGAATTATTAAACACTCCACGTTTTTGTGAATGGGCAAAAAGAATAAACCGACCGGACATACCGGAAAGATTAAACCCAAAAAAACCCATGGTATATTTCTCCGCAGAATACGGCTTACCGGAAATGGGTTATAGCGGTGGCCTAGGCATTCTTGCGGCAGATCATGTTAAACAAGCAGTTAATTTAAACTATCCGGCATATTTTATCGGCTTAGGTTATGAATCCCGCAGGGAAGACGTTTTGTGCAACAACGAAGACGGAGGAAAAATTTGGACACCCGGCGAACGGCCACTAAAAGAACACCAGGAAACAGGAATGACTGTGACACTAAAGGATGCTAATAACAACGACTGGTGTATTAAGGTTTGCCGGCACGAAGTCAGTAAGGGAAATACACAATTGTTAACTTTACAGGTTCCCGGCAGTGTCTACCCGGGAGAGCCGTGGAGCAGCGAGAGACTGGCAAATGATGTAGCATTAGGCTTTGGCGGATATGAAATCATAAAACAACTTAGGGAAAAAGGAACTATCGAGGAACCGGCATTTTATCATCTCAATGAATCGTCAACCGTTTTTGGCGCACTGGCAGCTTTAGACGACTTAACTGCCCGTTATAACGGCGACTATAAAAAGGCCTTAAAGGAGATCATGGGAAAAACTATTCTAACCAATCACACTCTTGTTCCGGCAGCAGAGGCAAAATTTACCCGGCAACAATGTCAGATCATATTTAATAATATAAAAGACTCTACCGTAAGAGAACACCTGGAACAGTTTATAACAGAAAGGGGCGGCGAATTAGCGCCTCTTGACTTAGCGCTCTATCTGGCCGGCCAATATAATGGTGTTTGCGAAGATCATGCGGAAATTGCGGCAAATATCTTTACCAGACAATATGGCCGCCCGTTTGAATTTAGAGCAGTAACTAATGGCATTCATCCGGAAAGCTGGAACCCTAGAATAATGGCTTTGCTAAAAAGACAAGGGGTTTTAGATAAATTTGGTATGCCGATTGATAATCCAATAGAATATGCCAGAAGAATTGACGCGATTGAAATTAAAGACATGCTGGATCGTAAAAAAGCCAGAGTTGCCGAGCTTCGTCAATATCTATCCGAAGGCAAAAGAGTAGACCAATTTGGAGAGACAGTTAATTTACCTGAGGATGCAGTTATAGTTGGCTTTGCCCGCAGAGTCACCGAGTATAAACGCTGGCCACTGATGTTTAGAGATATAGATAAGCTAAAAGATATCTTAGAGAAAAATCCAAAAGCGCACATCGTTATGTCCGGGCAACCTCATCCCAATGATAAAGGAGCTATTAGAGACTTTGAAGAAGTAAAGAAAGCGATTGCCGACAACCCATTGCTTCGAAAAAGAATTCACTTGATGCCCAATTGGACACCGGATTTTGCAAAAGTACTTACTCCCGCCTGTCACGTTTGGCTTAATAATCCCCGGGTTGGCGAGGAAGCTTGCGGAACCTCGGGAATGAAAACAGAATTAGGGGGAGCACTGCAAGTATCAACAATCGATGGATTTTATGCCGAATTGCCGAAAGATTCTTTCTACGCAATTGAAGGGCCTACTAATTCGGGCGAAGAATTAGACAGTCTTTACCAACAACTCGGAAAAGCAATTGCCGATGCGCAAGATCCACAAAAATGGGCAGACGGCGTAAAGAAATTTTGGAAAGGAAATCCCGAAAAAAGAGAAAGCGGTTTACATATCGCAAGCGGCGCACGCATGCTGGCAATGTATACAAACATGGCTTTACCAATTAGAAATCTTTATACCCCAAGTTCGCATCGAACTCTGTAGACCTGGTCCAATTTTCAAAACCACAATTGTCATCGTTAATCCAAACTAGTATACTTTAGACCAATGGGTACGCTACGTTTTTTACTGGCTTTAAGTGTAGTATTTTTTCACACTACTCCGCTATTTGGATTTCCCGCATTAAACGGATTCGTTGCCGTCAATGCCTTTTTTATAATTTCCGGTTTTTATATGTCGCTTATTCTTAATGAAAAATATATTAAAAAAAGCGGTTCGTATTTCTTATTTATCACTAACCGTATTTTACGTATCTATCCGCTATATCTTATAACGCTTTTCGCAATCTTTTTTTTCTCATTAATAAAATTTTCCATGGGACTCCACGGACCTGAAAATTTTTACTACCGCTTTTTTATATTTTTTTCCCATACGCCGGGCAACGTAATTCCGCTTAATATTTTGCCGGATTTTCTAAATTATATTATCCGTAATATTACCCTTGTATTTACTACCGACTGGTTTTTTCTTACCTCAAAAAATCCCTCTACGCTAATTTTGTATCAAGCATGGTCATTGCAAAGAGAAATGTTTTTTTATTTATTGGCGCCTTTTTTTGCCAGAAGAAATTTTAAGGTCTTATTATTAATTTTTGTCGCATACATAATACTGTTTTTCTACTGGGTTGACCCACACAATATTCTTCCCAAAAATCTTTTACTTTATAACTGCTTAGGCACTATGTTTTTCTTTTTCTTAGGCATGTTTAGTTATAAAGCCTACGTTTTCTTAAGAAAGAAAACCATTCCTCCTTTTGTAATTTATTTAACTTTCCTGGGAGTAATTATTTATACCGTATTTTACACTTTCATTCCGCAAATTTTTCATCTTGGCATAAATCTCCCAACGGACATAAACTACTGTTTGATTATTGCCATTGCTATCCCTTTTCTTTTTATGTTCGGGCAAAAACTGCCTATTGATAAATTATTGGGTGACTTATCTTATCCAATATTTATCACCCACGTATTTTTTATAAAAGTGCTTGATAATATTCCAGGGATTCCTCAAGGCAATGCTATTTTTACTCTTTTGACCACAGGGTGCTCTCTGGTGGCGTCGTGGATTTTTGTTAAATTTGTTGACAGGCGGATAAATGAATTCAGGCAAAAAAGAGTAAAAAAAGTAGCTTCATCTTCATCTATTATTCAAAAAGCTTAATCGTTTTAAAGTTTTTGGAATTTAACTCTTCAATGATAATTGGCTCTGTCGTAAATTTTTGCATCGCAATTTGTTTTGGTGAAAGAATATATTCTATATAATTATTTTCCAGTTTTTTTAGCGCACCAATACCTACCCAAAACTTAGCAATAGAAGTTTTAGTTGTTCCAATAGCTAAAAATCTACCGGATGCAAGTGGCTGATTGAAAATAGCAATTTTATGTGGTTGGAAATAATAACCCAAATCTCTTTTCATTCCTATGTACGCATCGTGAACTAACCGAACTTTTTCTCTCCACTCTGGATCTTTTAATTGCTCTACTGTTGGCTTAGCATTTAGCTCAACCGCAACTAAATCTTCTTCTTTAAAAGTCGGGCTTGCTAGCTTAAGTTTTGCAACACTCTCCTCGAGAGATTTATCGAATTCTTCTCGGGTTCCAAAAGCAGTTTCAAATGGCGTAATGGTCATATTAAAATTCTTTGGTTGAAATGGTTTTAGAAAATCTAAAATTTTACGATATTCTCCAAGATAAGTCTCTATATCTTCCATTGGAATATTGTCTATTTTCGGAACGATCAAATCATCTACAAAATAATCAAACCAAACACCAGGTTCATAAATTTCACAAATAGGTTTAAGCCATTTCGTGTAATACATCGCGGCAAACAATTCTGCCCAATCCGGAAGAGGTGCTTCTTCAAGTCGCCATAATTTATATGCGCCATGAGGAAAAGTTACATTGATTGGCTGGTTATTCTCTATATTTAGCTTGATTGCACTTTTCATTTGTTCGATTAATTGAGGACTGGCGGAGTATTTGCGGAATTTTTTAGACATTAAAAGTCTAAAAATTTCGTCTGCTAAAGTTTCTTTCGCAACTTCTCGCGGAGTAAACTCTTTTAATTTATCTAGTTCTTGTTGTATGTATTGTTGTGGTGTCATTTTGAGATGCGGGAAGGAATTGAACCTTCGTCTTTCGTCTTGCGGACGAACACCTGAACACTCGGCTACCGCATCAAAAAGATTATACTATACTTTATCTAAGATTCGCATGTTTCGTAAGTAATGAGGATAAAAATAGCTTAATCAGGATAATGGCACTTTTTGTATTTTTTCCCCGAACCACACCAGCAAGGATCGTTTCGACCAAGTTTTCCTTTTGAAGACGCGGAGGCCGAAGAGGCCGTTGATGAACTTACGCCAGTTGATGCTGTTGATACTTCACTTGAAACTTCTGCTCCTGCAGGACGCGCAATCATATGCTTATGCTGTTCGTGCACTTCCGGTGGTTCCTGAACTTGAATTTTGTAAATTCTGTGCACTATTTCATCGTCAATTGCATTAATTAATTTTTCAAACATTATAAACGCTTCATTTTTATATTCCACCAAGGGATCTTTTTGTCCGTATCCCCTAAGGCCTATTCCCTGTCTTAAATTGTCAATTGCGTCCAAATGGTCCATCCACAAATTATCGATTACCGAAAGTTCGACAAATTTTTCAACTTGCCGCATCAGCGTTTCTCCCGTTTGTTTTTCTTTTGTTCCGTAAACATCTTTTGCCAGGCTACTTAAAAAATTAATTTTCTCATCAATTGATGGTATTTGCTCTAATTGCGCTGTAATTTGTTTTATGGAATTTTCGTCAAAAGGAATTACCGTAGCAAGCTCCGTAGCGATATGTTCTGAAGGCGTGCCGTCGGTATAATTTTCCGCCTGCAAACTAACTATTGCCGTAATTGCCGAATTAACTTTTTCCAAAATATCGTCTTTAAGATTTTCCGTTTCTTTTCCATCTTCGGCTTCCAACACTTTTCTTCTTCTGGAATAAATTATTTCTCTTTGCTTATTTAAGACATCATCATAATCAACAAGATGTTTTCTGATATCAAAATTATATCCCTCCACTTTTATTTGCGCCTGCTCTATTGCTCTCGAAACCAATGGATGTTGCAACGGAACATTTTCCGGCATATTAAATTTTGTCATAAGTCCGGAAATTGTATCTCCACCAAAAAGCCGCATTATTTCATCATCCAGCCCGACGAAGAATTGCGAACGACCCGGATCGCCCTGCCTACCGCTTCGTCCTCTTAGCTGGTTATCTATTCTTCTTGACTCATGTCTTTCTGTACCGATGACGTATAAACCGCCCACATCTAAAACCTCCTGATGTTTCTTCTCCCACGCTTTTAATTCCTTTTCGTCTGCCGGCGGTTCCCCTCCCAAAATAATATCGACTCCTCTTCCTGCCATATTGGTTGCAACCGTTACCGCGCCTTTTTCGCCTGCCTTGGCAATAATTTCCGCTTCCCGAAGATGATTTTTAGCATTCAGTACTTCATGCTTTATTCCCTTTCTTTTCAAAAGCTCTGAAACAATTTCATTTTTTTCAATCGAAGTTGTGCCAACCAAAACAGGTTGCCCTTCCATATGCGCTTTTTCAATTTCTGCTGCTACCGCGGAATATTTTGCGCGGGATGTTTTATAAATTGCATCCGACATGTCTTTTCTAATCATTGACCTATGAGTCGGAATTACTACAACGTCCAATTTATAAATCTTGTGGAATTCTTCCGCTTCCGTCACCGCCGTACCCGTCATTCCGGCAAGCCGTTCATACATTCTAAAGTAGTTTTGTAGCGAAACTGTTGCCAAAGTTTTTGATTCTTTTTGAATCGCAACGCCTTCTTTTGCTTCAATTGCCTGGTGCAATCCTTCCGACAATCTTCTTCCAACCATTAATCTTCCTGTAAATTCATCAACCAAAATAACTTCTCCTTCTTTAACGATATAATCTTTTTCTTTACGAAAAAGCGTCCGCGCTTTAAGCGCTGCTTCCAAATGGTAAACCGTGTCAAAATCTTTTTCGTAAATATTGGCAATGCCGTAGATTTTTTCTATCTTACCTATTCCATGTTCTGTTAAATGAGCTGTTCTTAACTTTTCGTCAATTTTATAGTCAATTTCCGAATTTAATTTATCAACTAATTTCGCGTATTCATAATATTTTTGAGTTGGTGCTTCATCGGGAGCGGAAATAATATGCGGGGTTCTGGCTTCATCAATTAACACCGAGTCAACTTCATCAACGATTGCATAGTAAAAACCGCGCTGGGTAAGCATAGAGGCTTCCTGCGCCATGTTGTCACGGAGGTAATCAAAACCAAACTCCGAATTAATACCATAAACAATGTCTTTTTCGTAAGCTTCTTTTCGAGTAATCGGTTTTAAATGCGCAAGTTTTAAGTCATGTGTCTCTTTGTTTACGAATGACGGATCATAAACAAAAGATTCTTCGCTAATTAGTGACGCTGTCGTTAATCCTAAGAAATGAAAAATTGGCCCCATCCAGCCGGCATCCCTTCTGGCTAAATAATCATTGACCGTAACCAAATGCACGCCTTTACCGGTTAAGGCGTGCAGATATAATGCCGGGGTCGCCGACAATGTTTTTCCTTCTCCGGTTTTCTGTTCGGCAATTTTCCCCTCGGAAAGAGCGATTGCCGCCATTAATTGGACATCGAAATGTCTTTGTCCGATTGCTCTACGGGCTGCTTCACGAACAAGCGCAAACGCTTCGGGAAGGATATGTTCCAACGGTTCTCCTTCTTCGATTCTTTCCCTAAACTCTTTAGTTTTTTTGGGGAAAGCCGAATCTTTTAGTTTTTTTGTTTGTTCTTCCAAAGAATTTATTTTTTCGACAACAGGAGATAATTTTTTTATTTCTTTTTCGTTAGAATCAAAAAACTTAGTGATGACATTAAACATAACTATAATTTTACCACAATTAAAGCACAAAAAAATCCCCTCACATTTTAGTGTGAGGGGATACCAACTGATCAATTGGTAATACTCCAAATTGTTTACCAATTATTTCTTTTTCTTAGCTTTTACTTTTTTCTTTGCTGCCATGGACAGATCACCTCCTTATAATTTCCGGTCCCTTTAAAATTACTAATAAAGATGAACGGCAATTACTTTTATCTTGTAATATTTTGGGGCACTTGTCAAGATTTTTTCTTAGCTTCAAAGTGGCACGTTTAGCTTGATTTGACAGCAAAAAATAATGAGGTTATTTTACTATTTTATTACTTTTTTATTGATATATTTTTGCAAAACATCGGGAATTATAACGCTTCCGTCTTTTTGTTGATAATTTTCCAAAATTGCAATAATTGGCCGATTCATCGAATAAGCCGTACCGTTTAATACGAAAAGATATTTTTTTTCCTGCCCGTCTTGATACTTCATATTCAATCTTCTTGACTGAAAATCCGTAACCGTTGATACGGATGTTACCTCTCGATATCTTTCCTGCGATGGAATCCATGCTTCAATGTCGTATTTTCTGGCTGCAGGAAATCCTAAATCACCGCTACACATTTTGACGACTTGATAAGGAATTTCCAACGCTTTAAAGAATTTTTCTTCTAAAGACAACAAATATTCGTGCTCTTTATCGTCTTCTCCCTCTTCAACAAAAGAAACCATCTCCACTTTATTGAATTGATGAACTCTAAAAATTCCCTTTGTATCTTTCCCGTAACTTCCCGCTTCTCTCCTAAAGCATGTCGAAAACCCGACAAATCTTTTTGGCAATTCCGCTTTTTTTAAAACCTCATCTTTAAACATCGGTACTATTGATTGTTCGGCAGTTCCTACCAAATAAAACCCGTCTTTATCCAACGAAAAAATATTTTCGCCTTCTCCCATTTGCGTATAGCCCAAACCTTCCATAATTTCTTTTTTAATAAGAACTGGGGGGAGAATAGGAATAAATCCCTCTTTTATAAGAGTATCGAACGCAAACTGTTTAAGCGCAAATTCCAAAAGCACACCGTCATTTTTGAGGTAATCAAAACGCGGACCCGAAATTTTTGCTGCGGTTTTTACGTCAATTATGCCAAGCGCTTCACCTAATTCCAAATGATCTTTGGGTTTAAAATCAAATTTCCTGGGCTTTCCATATTTTCTAATGACTTCATTTTCCGATTCATCCTTTCCAACCTTTACATCATCTTTTATCAAATTGGGAATCGTCATTAGGGCTTTTTGATATTCCTGTCTTAAGGAGTCCAAAGCTTTTTCTTCTTTTTCAAGTCTTTCCCTTAATTCTCTTCCTTTGTTAATTGCTTCTTCCTTATTTTGTGCAGTTGAAATATTTTTAGCCAGCTTATTTCTTTCTTCTCTTAATTTTTGAACTAGAAGGTCAATTTCTCTGAATCTTGCATCTAAATCACTGATATTGTCTATGTTTATTTTTATTCCTTTTTCCAGCGATTTTTTTTCTACCAGTTTTGGGTTTTCTCTAATTAATTTTGGGTCAAGCATATGTTTTTATTATTGATAATAACTTTTGTACAGCCTTATATCTATGATTATATATTCTTTCTTCCTCTTTTGAAAGCTCGTGTTCATAATAGAATTTATTTATTTCAGGAAGGTAAAAAAATGACCTGAAAGGATAACCCCTCATGAAATTTACTTTAGGAGTTTTTGAAATTTCTCCTTCAACTTCCCCTGAAACACTCCAGCATTTACCATTTGGAAGAGCAAGCGTTACGATGGCTTTAAATGATGCTTTTCTATTATTATCGGGAAGTTCTTTTGATACTTTAAGCATATGATTTATTATTTCTTCATCGCTCATATAATGCCCCAACCATCTTCTAGTTCTGACTCCGGGTTCGTTGTTTAAAGCTGATATTTCTATTCCGCCGTCATCGGCGATTGTCGGGAGATTTGAAAGTTTAGAAAAGAACAAGGCTTTTTTCTGCGAATTTTCCAAGTAAGTTTTGCCGTCTTCCTCGACATCTTCTTTAATATTTAAGTCCGAAAGGGAAACTATTTCAAACGGCAACTCTTTCAAAAACTTTTTGAATTCTGTTACTTTCCCTTGATTTTTAGTGGCGATTAATAATTTATTTTGAGGCTTCATTAAATCTTTTTTTAACAAAATCTCTATCTAATGAAAGAATTAACCAACCCGCTTTTGGTCCATGATCTTTTCCGATTAACGATAAATAGATTGCGGCAAAAGATTGTTTACCGTTTAAGTCTAACTCTTTGCCAAGATCATAGATTCTGGTTTGTAGATCTTCGCCAATCCAGTTTTTATCCAGCTCTCCGGCTAATTTTTTTAAAAACTCTTTTTGCTCTTTCGATAGGTTTTGAACTTGAACAGGTAGCTGTTTTTGTATGAAAAATTTATCTGCCTCCGGAGCAAATTTTTCTACCCAAACCATGGCATATTTTGCCCAATCTTCAAGCCCCTCTTTTTTAATTTCTTCTTCCATGTTGGGCATCTGCACCCATTGGGCAATCGTTGCAAACCTTTTATCGGTTATCTTTTCCATAAGACCGCTTTGCGATAATTCAAAAACTCTTTTTTGATCCGTTTCTTCGGATTTTGTCGATGCTTGATAACTATCAAATAGCGTTGGTATCGTTTCTGTCCCTTTTGGAGCAAACTCAACGGCTTGATTTGGCGGAGTTTTTATCATTAAAAATCTTGATCTTTGCGGACCGACGACTTCCATTAAATCCCTGCCTGTTAGCCCAAGACCTTTCGAAGAAGACATTTTTTTACCGCCGGATAAGAAGAACTCATAGGCCAATTTTAAAGGTCTTTTAACTTTAAATACTTTTTCCGCCAGCTCCATCGCAATATCATACGATCCTCCAGCTGAAGCATGATCTTTTCCGGCTCCCTCAATAGTTACTCCAAAAGTAAACCATTTCGCAGCCCATTCAACTTTCCAAACCATTTTGCCGTTTCCATCAAAAGGAGAAATCTTGCCTTTTTCTCCACAGCCTTTCGCCCAAACAACTAAATTTTCACTGCATTCAAATTCCGCTTCTTTTCCGTCCCAACCAACAACTTTTGTAGTCCCCAATTTACCGCAACTTGGACAAATTACCTGAAAAGGGTACCAAGTCTCGGAAAGTTTTTTCTTATACATCTCTTCGTAAACTTGGCGAACACTTAAAACATTATCCAAAACTATTTTAATTGCATTGTTAAAAACTCCTTTTTTATAAAGCTCGCTTGTTCTGTAAAGTGGATCCGGATGAATATCAAGCTCATCTAACAAGGATTGCATCATTCTTCCGTAGTAATCTCCGAAGCTTCCGTTTCCATCGGGCGAAGGAGCCAAAAAAATTGGAACACCCATATATTTTTCGTGGGTTATCCTTAAATCGTCCGATAAGCCGTCAATCGGATCAAAATCATCAAATCCATAACGAAATTCAACGTCCGCCTTTTTTTCTTTGAGGATTTTATATAAAGTATCGTGAATCACGGGTCCTTTTAAAGAACCCATGTGAACGATACCGGATGGCGTCCAGGAATCGTTTATTACCTGCTTTCCTTTTATATCCTTTAAAAGTTCATCCGCCCAAAACATAAATCTATTCTACAAGATAAAAACAATTTATGAAAGCAGACGCTTATTTTAATTAAGCATGCCCGCCCGTTCTATCTCTATATTGCTCGAATGGATCTATTCGGGTCGGTGGAGTTAATAATGGCTCTGCTCCCCGAGTATTAAGGACTACGCTTGTTGTTTCTACTGGCGCTACCTCCTGAACAGGAAGTCCCACACGATCTTCGCCTCTTCCCAATTGCTGTCTTGGATCAAAAGCCGGCGTTCCTTGTTCCGCCATTGTTTGAGTTGCCAAGCCTATTCTTTGACCATTATCTATTGTCATAATATTTCACCCCCTCTACCCGCCGCTGAAGCGCTCCGTGAGCCGTGTACGAATAGTACTGAAAAGGCGAACGGCAAACTTAGGCGGGTTTTCCACTAAAAAACCCTTCGCATAAGGGCTATCTTTTATTCTAAGTAAAATAAATATTTACTCGAAAAGATTCCCTCGGAAGGGCTACTTCTTTATGCTCTTTATTAAACTTATTTTTCCAAAAAAACTTAACATAATAAATTATAGATTAAATAAAACTGTATACCTCACCGCTAGCCATAGTTACTTTAATCGGACCTCTTGCTGCCATAAGCCCTTGCCATGTCTCATTCAAAACCAAAGTAGAAGCAGCCGGAGAAGTTGGACCACCATATGCCTCTGTTAGATTTATAAGATCCTGACTTATTAAGCTATAAGGCTTTTCCAACACGACACAATCAACCCTAGCTCCTGCTTTTATAGCCGGTAATACTTCTGTCTCAAATCTTTTGAGACTCAGCTCACATGGATCATAATGTTTCGTAATCGCTTCTGTCATAAAAAGAATTATACAAGAATATCAACGGATGTCAATTTTTAAACATAATTTGACAAAAATGCATATGAATGTTACACTTGTCACATGATAAGCACAACTGAAATCGTTGAGAATCTAATAAAAGAATCTCCTCTTCTGGAGGATGGTCTTGCGAGAGGAATTATCAGTTATTCTGCTTTGGCCCGCGATTTACGTCCTCAAATTGAAAAAAAACTTTTAAAAAGTGTCGGGCGGGGAGCAATTGTCATGGCTCTAAAACGTACAAGCGAAAAATTAAAAACTAAAAAAAATGCCATTCAACAGCTAGTCAACCTTAGTGGCATAACCGCAAGGTCCAATCTAGCCGAACTTACCTATCTTAATTCCGATACAATTATTGAGAAACATAAAAAAGTATTCTTAGCTTCCGAAAAAAGAAAAGATATTTTTTGCAACTTATCGCAAGGCGTTAGGGAAACTATGCTTATCGTTGGAGAAGAAATTCTTCCTGAAATGGAGAAAATTTTCGCAGACGAAAGATTAGTTGCAAAAATAAAAGACTTATCGTCAATAACAATTTTACTCGCCAAAGAGACAGTCAGCACTTCAGGTGTTTATTATTCCATTCTAAAACTATTAGCATGGAACGAAATCAATATTATTGATGTTATTTCTACTTATTCCGAATTAACTATTATTCTCTCCAATAGTGACATTGACAAAGCTTTTTCAATTTTGAAAAACTATAAAAGCGTTTAAGAAAAAATTTTAAATTGAGAAATTATCCGATACGCCTTCTCTTTATTTTCTTCCGTTACCAAAACTTGAACCATCCCCACATTTGGCTGACCGTAAAAAATTGAAAATCCAAGCGGTGCAACTAGCAAAACAGGTAGTACTGCCAAGTCTTCTTCTCCTTCAACCAAGATTATTTTTTCATCTTTCGTTTTAAATGCTTTCCCAACCGCTTCAAAAAGCTCCGGCGTAATTGTCCCATGCGGATTTCTTGTCTTTTCAATATTTCGGTGAGTAAAGCACAATTCCGAAAGGTCATGAAATTTTATTTGCCGCTGTACTACAAAATCAATTATTGATAAAAATTGTCCAATTTTTTTGTGATTAAATGTTTGAGTAACAATATCTCCAATTGTTATAGTTTTTGAACCGTCAACATCTTCCGGAACATCTCCTACGATTTCTCCCCAAGGCTGCTGCAGGCTTAAACGCAAATTTTCCGGTAAATTTAGCTTCTTATTTTTCCACTTAGGATTTAAATATAATCTGCCATCCCGATTTATTTCACCATTCCTAATGCGTGTTGCAGAAATAATATTGCCATCCTCAGCTAAGCTCATCTGCACTAATTTAATTTCTAATTCCGGAAAACCTATCTCTACCCTCTTCTTGTTTATTTTTTCCGCTCTTTCTTTATTCTCGGGAGTAACAGCAATTCCTTGTGGATTAAACCGATTAGTCAAAAGTGGCCCATACATATCGTCAATAGGGATTATTATTGCTTTATTTATTTTTCCGATTGATTCCAAGAATCTTGCAACATTTTTCTTTCTGATTTCAAAATCTTCTATTTTCCTTGCATCCCTGAAGGATTTAACATAACGTGCGCTTGTTATACAAACAATAACCTCATCTGAAATTTCAAAAGATTTTTCTAGAAATGACTTATGCCCTTTATGTAAGTGGTCGAATGTTCCTGAAGCAATCAACTGATATTTTGCCATAAGAGGATTTTATAGTACTTTCAGCTCTTTTGCCACTTTTCTAAAAGCTTTAATACCAAAATCTAAATCTTTCCTTGAATGAGCAGCAGATGGTATAACCCGAATTCGCGCTTTATCTTTTGCCACCATTGGAAAAACAATTGGAGTCGCAAAAACATTCTCCGCAAATAACCTGACGCTGAATTCCCTGGCAATGTCTTCACTTGGCAACATTACCGGCGTTATAGGTGTTTGTGAATTACCTATGTCAAAACCAACCTCGCTAAAATTTTTCTTCAAATATTTTGAGTTCTCCCATAATTTTTTGACTCTTTTATCCGATTCCTCAAGAATATTTATTCCTTCCAAAACCGCAGCGATATCCGGAATTGTTAAGGCGTTAGAAAATAAAAATTGTCTTGCTTTCTGTTTGTAGAAATCAACGAGGATTTTTCTTCCCGTAATAAATCCTCCCATCACGGAAAAAGCCTTGGAAAGAGTTCCAACTTCAATATCTACTTGTCCATGAAGATTATAATGATCAACGATGCCACGCCCACCCTTACCCAAAACTCCTTCACCGTGCGCATCGTCAACCATTGTCAAAGCACCGTATTTTTTTGCCAGCTTAACAATTTCAGGAAGCGGTGCCAAATCACCATCCATCGAAAAAACTCCATCGCTAATAATTAAAACTGTTGGGAATTGCTGATCGGTTTTTGTGATTTTTGCGAGTTTTGATACTCTCCGTAACTGTTTTTCAAGATCCTTAATGTCTTTATGTTTATAGATAATTCTGTTTTTTACCTGTGAAAGTCTAATCGCATCAATAATTGAGGCGTGATTAAGTTCATCGGAAATTACAATATCCTCCTTACCAATAATTGTTTGTATTGCCGCAAGATTTGCCATATACCCGCCTGTTAAAACAATCGCCGCTTCTGCGTGCTTAAAACGCGCTAAAGCCTCTTCCAGTTCGACATGAAGCCTGTGGGTTCCCGCCAGCGTACGATATCCTGTTCCAATTCCGTATTTATCGACCGCTTCCTTAACTGCCTTTATAACCCTTGGCTCTACGGACAGTCCCAAATAATGACTCGAACAAAAATTAAGTTTCTTTATGCCATCTATCATTAAGTAAGCGTCCTCTCCTGATTCAACAATTAGCGGTGTTTTTGCGTTCTTACCTATCTCCTTAATTTGTTTATAAAAATTACCCGTATTCATGGTTGTAATATCACTTTACCACACTCTCCGGATTTCATCACCTCCATGGCTTTTTCGAATTCCGAAAGGGGAAATTTATGGGTTATTATTTTTGCCAAATCAATTTGCTTAGAGACTAAAAGCCGCGTCGTTTCTTTCCATGTATCCCAGATTCTTCTTCCAAAAACAGAATCTATTGACAGTTCTTTGTTTATCAAATATTTGCCCCAATCAATTGTTATATTTTCTTTAGGAATCCCAAAGGCGATAATTTTGCCTCCAATTCTAGCTGCATCCAGAGCAATTTGTATTCCCATACGGTTTCCGCTCATTTCTAAAACAACTTCAAAAGTTCCATATTCTTTCTCATCTAGCTTTTCCAAAACCTTATCAAATCCTACTTGCATAGCTAATTTCCTTCTATATTCTTTCCTATTAATACCAACTACTTCTTTTGCACCATAAACTTTTGCCACCATCCCGGCGCAAAGCCCTACTGGACCCAAACCCATCACTAAAACCCTTTTTCCTTTCACCCTAGCTCTGGTAACTACATTCACCGCATTGCCTAATGGTTCTTGCGCACTCATTGTCTCAACCGAAACGGAAGTGTCATTTTTCCATGTCGTTCTGAGTGGAATTGTTGCGTACTCCGCGAATCCACCGTCACGGCCAATACCAAATAATTCCATATTCTCACAGATATGATAATTTTTTATTTCACACTGAAAACAATTTAAACAAAAAATGTGAGTTTCCGAAGATACTAAATCTCCCTTTTTAATTTTTGTCTCTTCTGAAGAGTTAACCTCAATAACTTTCGCAACTATCTCATGACCAATTATTCTTGGAGGCTTAATATGCGCTTGAGCCCACGGTATCCAATCGTAAATTCCGATATCTGTTCCACAAATAGATGAATATAGAACTTTAACCAGAACTTCATCTTTCTTAGGAATAGGAATTGGAATTGTTTTAATTACAACTCCGGGTTCTTTCTTCTCCTTAATAACAGCCAGCATTTTTTTGCCCATGATAAAGATTTTAACTAAAAAAATAAATGCGTCTGTGAGACAGCTTACTGCTTTATTATAAAAATAACTAAATAAGACTAACTAACGGAGACTATTGTATACGTAACTATTCCTGCCGGAGCTTCAACTTCGACTTTTTCACCAATTTTTTTACCAAGAAGGGCTTTACCAAGAGGTGATTCGTGTGAAATCTTTTTTTCTTTAGGATCCGCTTCCCACTCCCCAACAACAGTAAATTCTTCTTTTTTACCTTTAAGGTGAACTGTAACAGTTGAACCAAGTTTTACCACATGATTTCCCTTTGCATGGCTTTCCTGAATTAAAACAGCTTGTTTTATAAGCTCTTCCAATTCTTCCATTCGCCCGTCAATAAAAGACAGCTCTTCCCTTGCGGCAACGTATTCTGCGTTTTCCGAAAGATCTCCCATACTCCTAGCCTGCGCCACTCTTTCCAGAATATCCGGTCTCTTAACTTTAACCAGTTCGTCGTATTCTGCCTTTAGCTCTTCCAAGCCCTCTTTTGTTAAATATATTTTTTTAGCGTCCATATCTTCTTTTTTAAAAACAAAATCCCTCACAGTTTAACTAGAGGGAATAATAGAATAAATACAATTAATTAACCTTAAGAATGATATATTACAGGCAATGGTTTGTCAATGACCTCTAGTAGTATATTAGAGGATATTATTGCAAACCCATTTTTAATAATTTTGTTTTATACTCTTTCAGAACATATCCTTTATAGTCATACGGATGAAACTTTAAAAAACCATCTTCTGTTATCTCACTTGTTTTATGGCTTTTCATATAATTTAATTGTAAAAATCTGAACACACTTTCCAATTGTAAAATTCTAAAAACAGTGACCAACAATTTAGCGAGAATATTATTTTGACCGGAAGAAATATTTTTATCCATTACAAAATTAGGAATAAAATTTTTAACCCATGCATTTAAGCTGATAAATTTTTCGTAGGTTTTTTCTTTATTGAAAACCGGTAGGAGCTGAACGATTTCATGAGCTATATACAAATCTTTATTTGTTTTTGCAAATCCAATACGATTCTCATCTAAAATCATATTCAGGCATATTTTATTTGAATAATTCTTGCTTTTTCTATTTCGATAAACACCAAAAACAACCAGCAAGACAACCAATAAAAATCTCGTAGTCCAGGCAAGTTTTGCCTCCGTTATAATAAAAAGATCAATGTCATCATCTGCGTCACAGTTTTTCATTGACAGACCGCCGCTTATTCCGATTAACTTAATCGAAGGAATCCAACTAATTTTATTAATGACTTTTTTGGCAAATTCAAGTTTTTTTAAGCTTACTTCCTCCCGTTTTTTTCTTTTTATAACTAAATTTTTTCTGTCTGCTAGGTATAAGTACTCTTGAAACTCTCCAATCGGTAAATCATTTTTTTTAAAAGTATTTAAGAAATCCTGTTTACTTATGCTTTTCTCCGAAATAAGAAAACGATAAGTTTCTGTCTTCGTAAGGGGATAATCAAAGAGGTCAGCGTAAAGCAGTGTTTTTAAAATAGCTTTGCTTTTACTGTCCATACTTTTGTAGAACCTGCGAAATTCCCTGGGAAAATGTATTAAATGCCGACTGAGGAGATCCATTATCTAATATTGAATTAACTGCATTTTCCAAATAAGTATCAGATTGTTGATTTAAGCCATCATCGTATGTGCCATCAACCATAAAAGAAGAGGAAGCATCCGGAGCCTGGGATACAACTGGATAAATGATTTTATTCGTTTTTAAAGTGTCTGCCAAATCTACTCTTGCATACGGCTCGCCAAAGGCTCTTGAACCGGCCGTTTCGGCATAAAAATTTGTCTCCGTATCTTTTTGTGCTAAATATTTCATGAATAAAAGCGCTTCTTTCGGGTATTTGCTTTTTGCGGAAATTCCCTCTGCCCAGTAACTCGCGAGAGCGATATGTTGATTTGAAAGTTGAGGAACAGGAACTATCGAAAAATCAAGATCCGGACCTGCGGCTTGCTTAATTGTGTAATAATCCCAGGAATATCCAAAATACATCCCAAGATCTCCCTTGGAAAAAGCCAGTATGGATGGGTCCAGAGTATCATCCCAGACATTATTTTGATTAGTGGCAAATGAAGTATAAAAATTCAGCGCGCTTTCAACCCTATCCGATGAATTGTTGAGATTATCTAAATTAACACCATTTTGCAAAAAAAGAAGAGAAAGTATATCGGGAGCATGATTAACATTTCCATATGTTCCTATCGCTGCCCCGGCAGTTTTTATTTTGCCGTCCGCATCTTTTACGGTAATTGTTCTGGCAGTGTCTATAAAATCATTCCAGGTTGTTGGAGCCTGCAGTCCGGCAGATTTTAGCAGTTGGTTGTTAACAAAAAGTGACAACACATCTATCTCAAGAGGAATACCGTAAATAGCTCCATTCCTAATTAAATCCTTTTGAGCAACGGGATAAAAATACTTATTAAAATCGTCTTTTGAAATCGTGTCGCTTGGCAAAGCCAGTAACCCGCCTAGTAGCATTGGCGTCCAGGAATTATGAAATCTAAAAATATCCGGACCGGTTCCATTGTTAATTCTTGTCACAAGTCTTTGCCGATATTGCTTTACATCTTGCTTTGAATAATCAATTTTTATATTTGGATTTTGTCTTTCGAAATTAGAAATTATTCCCTGCATGACGCTGCTATCTTCCCAAAGCCCCCAATACGTAAGCGTCACCTGTTTCGGGGAATTCTTGGAAAAGCCGGGAAGAATTACAAAAAAAATTAAAGAAAAAACAAGCAGCACTACAATAAGACCAATCGCTATTTTTACTGCTTTTTTTACCATCGAAAAAGCATTTCCCCTAAAATAATCATCCTCGACGCCTTCTAGTACCGGGGGTGCATTTACTTCCCGAGAAGGAGGCGGTGGCGGAGGAGCGCCAACTGACTGTTGTATGTTTTGAAAATCCTGACGGGGAACTTCCGGAGGAGCTTCTTGCAAAACCGGCTCCGAAGCCAGTGGAAGATTTTCACTTGGCACTGCTTGTGGCGCCTGGGGAATTTTATAACTGGAACCTTGAAATACTGTTTGATCGTTGTCCATAGCTAATTTATAGTATAATACCAAATATAAACCATAATCAATGAAGACTAATTTTCCCAAACTTAAATTTGATATTAAATTTAAGTATTCAAAGCGTATACGTAACATTTCGAGAATTGTTTTTTGGTTCTCCATCGGAGCTTTACTTGCTTTTTTCTTTATCACAAATTTCAGTTTTTTTGCATATCAAAAACTTTATGGAAACAAAGTTTATCAGGGAGTATTTATTGACAATACAAATTTCGGCGGCGAAACTAAACAGGAAGTAAAAAACTTCTTTTCGGAAAAAAATTCCCACATAAAAAATTCCACGATTACATTCGCAAGCGGTTCTCTTATCGCAACTGTTTCCGCAGGGCAATTGAACCTTGGTTACGACGAAAACCTTTCGACCGATCAAGCCTATGTCATCGGCAGATCGGGTAATTTTCTTTCCGATTTAAGCCTTATTCTTCAAGCATATATTACTGGCATCTCGCTACGCTCGACCTATACCTACGATCAGGATAAACTACTGATTTTACTGCAGCCCGTTATCGCAAAAGTTAAAAAAGAGCCCGTTAACGCATTATTCAAGTTTGAAAATAACCGGGTAACAACTTTTAGGCTTTCCGAAAACGGCCAAGTCGTAGACGTTGACGCGCTTAATCGTGAAATTCTTGCTGATATTCCCGGTATTACCCAAAACCAAACAAAAAATTCTCAAACTATAACTTTGCCCGTAAAGATTATTGAGCCGGATATCACAACGGAGAAAATTAACAACATGGGAATCAAAGAACTTATTGGCACCGGCAATTCTCTTTTTTACCACTCAATACCTGGCAGAATTCATAACGTTGCTCTTGCCGCAAGCAGAATTAACGGAGCTCTAATTGCTCCGGGCGAAACATTTTCATTCGATAAAACTTTAGGAGATGTAACCGCTTTTACCGGATACCAGCAAGCTTATGTTATTCAAAACGGAAAAACTGTTTTAGGCGATGGCGGCGGAGTCTGCCAGGTTTCAACCACTTTTTTCCGGGCAATTCTTAGTGCAGGACTCCCCGTTGTTGAAAGACATGCACACGCTTACAGAGTTGGCTATTATGAAGAGAATTCCCCGCCGGGTATAGATGCCACTGTCTTTGTGCCCTCCGTTGATCTGAAGTTTTTAAATGATACCGGTCATTATATCTTAGTCCAAAGCAAGATCGATTTGGATAATTTATATTTGGAATTCGACTTTTACGGAACAAAAGACGGCCGAACTGTTTCGATGACAACGCCGGTTATAACCAATCAAAGACCACCGCCTCCCGATCTTTATCAGGATGACCCGACACTCCCAAGGGGACAAATAAAACAAACAGACTTTGCCGCCTGGGGTGCCGATGTTTCTTTTACGAGAACTGTGACAAAAAATGGAAAAGTTATAATTTCCGAAAAATATGTTTCCAATTACCAACCATGGCAGGCAATTTATTTAAGGGGAACACAATAATAATTTATGAATAGAATTATTAGCGTCAAAGAAGCAATCCTGCTTAGTAAGAAGTTGAAATCTGCTGGGAAGACAATCGTTCTTACCGGAGGTTGTTTTGACGTTATCCATTTAGGTCATATCAAATTTCTTGAAGCCGCCCAAAAAAGCGGAGACGTACTTTTTGTATTTGTCGAAAGCGACCAAAATGTCAAAAAAGTTAAAGGCAATAATCGTCCGATACATAATCAGAATGAAAGAGCGGAAGTTTTAGCGTCAATTCGTTTCATTGACTACGTAATAAAAATGCCGCTTATGGAAACTAATGACGACTATGACAAAGTGACGCTAAAAATTAAACCATCTATAATCGCTGTTACTAAAAACGGCAATGTTTTAGAGCACGCCAGAAGGCAGGCCGAAAAAACAAACAGTAAAGTAGTAGAGGTTATCGAAAGAATTCCGGAAAAATCGACAACGAAAATTGCCCGAATAATTTCAGACGAAAATAAGTTATGAAAATTATTACCCTAATTTTAGGAATCATTTTATTAATTCTTCTTATCTTAAAAATTGATTCCCTGACTTCTACGCCTCATGCAAATATTAACGATCACATTTTTTCTCTATATCTTGCCACAACAGCTCATGATCAGGAAATTGGTTTAGCTAAATTTAATAAAATTGGAAATAACCAGGGAATGCTTTTTATCTTTGATAAACCCGATTATTATTCTTTTTGGATGAAAAATATGAAATTCCCGATCGATATTATTTTTATCAGCGGTAATAGGATTGTTGATATTTTTCAAAATGTCCCTGTCCAAAAAAATAACAATAATTTGCCTACTTACACCACCGGCGAAAAAGCCGATAAAGTGCTTGAGATAAATACGGGATTAACAAACAAATATAAAATTAAAATTGGTGACAATGTTAATTTAAACTTATGATAATTTTAGGAATTGAAACGAGCTGTGATGAAACATCGGCTGCGGTCGTGAACGCAAGTGAACATGAAAATAAAGTTGAACTCCTATCAAACGTTATCGCTACTTCTCTTGCTTTGCATGCCAAAACCGGCGGAATAATTCCCGAAGTAGCCGCCCGCGAACAGGTAAAATTCATAATTCCGGTGATCGAAGAAGCAATGAGTGTTTTAAAAAATCCCCAAGAAGAAATTGACGCCATTGCCGTCACCGTCGGTCCGGGACTGATCGGCTCACTTTTAGTTGGAGTTGAAACCGCAAGAACAATTTCTTACATCTGGAATAAACCAATTATTCCGGTTAATCATTTGTTCGGACATATTTACGCCAACTTTATCCGTTCAAACTCAAAACTTAGAACTTCCTTCGATCCCGAGCTCAGGACCGAGGGGCAAAACTCAAAAATTGATAATGAAATTGAGTTTCCGGCAATTGCCTTAATTGTTTCCGGCGGACACACCGATTTGGTACTTATGAAAAACCACCGTGACATAAAATGGCTAGGCGGAACAAGAGATGATGCTGCCGGCGAGGCTTTTGACAAAACAGGAAGACTCTTGAATCTTCCATATCCGGCCGGTCCGGAAATTGAAAAACTAGCAACCGGCGTAGAAAAGGATGTTTATCATTTTCCTCGACCTTTAATGGATTCCGATGACTTTGATTTTTCATTTTCAGGATTAAAAACGGCAGTCCTAAGAGAAGTTCAAAAAATAAAAGACCCAAGTTTTGATGAAATTAAGAATTTAAGCTATTCACTCCAAGAAGCAATTTTTGCAGTCTTAACTAAGAAAACTATTAAGGCCGCAAAAGAATTTGACGTCAAATCTATTCTTTTGGGCGGAGGTGTTGCTGCAAATCAGACACTTCGAAAAGCATTTGAATTTGAAATTAGAAATTTGAAGTTAGAAATTCCGCTTTTTGTTCCACCCAAAAAGCTCTGTACTGATAATGCGGGAATGATAGCAGCCGCGGCATTCTTTAATCTCGAAAAAACCGACTGGAGACATATTTCCGCCAACCCCGAACTTTACTTTGACTAAAATGCTAAAATAGAAATATGCCCAATGAGTTTTTAATTTTAATCGGAATAATTATTCTAGGATTTATAATCCTCATTTATTTTTTGAACAGAAAGCTCTCCGGAATTGAAAGCAAAAAAACCGACCAGGCGCTCTTGGAATGGTTAAAAACCATGCAGTCAACCATTAGTAACTCATCCACGGAAACTGTCCGGACGCTGCAGGAAAACACTAAACAATTGAATGAACGGTTGGATACTGCCGCCAGAGTAATTAGAGACGTTGAAAAAGAAGTCGGGCAAATGTCTGAGATCGGCCGAAACATGCGCGAGCTACAGGACTTTTTAAAAAGTCCAAAACTTAGGGGCAATATCGGCGAACAGGTTTTAAAAGACCTGATCGCCCAGATGTTCCCGAAAAGCAGTTTTCACTTGCAATATGAATTTAAATCCGGAGAAAAGGTTGATGCAGCCATTCAAACCGATGCCGGAATTCTATCGATTGACTCAAAATTTCCAATGGAAAATTATCAAAAAATGGTAAAAGCAACCGAAAAACAAGAAAAAGAAATGTTTGAAAAAGAATTTGTCAGAGATGTCAAAAAACACATTGACGCGATTTCCAAAAAATACATACTGCCATCGGAGGGAACAATGGATTTTGCACTAATGTATATTCCGAGTGAATCCGTTTATTATGAAGTTGTTAATCAAATTGACACTTTGGATTACGCCAGACGCTTGAGAGTTTACATGGTTTCGCCATCCACCCTTTATGCGCATCTACAAACAATCCTTTTGTCTTTTGAAGGCAAAAAAATCGAAAGCAAATCCAAGGAATTGTTCACACTCCTTCGCAGTATACAAATTGATTACGAAAAAATAGAAGAAAATATGTCAACGCTTGGGAAACATATTAATAATGCCTATTCGCAGTTTGGAAATGTTCTATCGGGATTTTCCAGCTTAGGACAAAAACTACATTCGACCAAAACATTAGATGGTAAATCGAGCGAAGCGAGATCCCCGGAGGGATTGAACGAAGAGAAATCCCTTCCAAAGGAAGGGATCGAAGGAGGTGAAAAATGAAAAAATATTACAGTTGGATATTTGCGTTTGTAATTCTTATGGTTGTTATTGTTGCGAGCTTCTTAGTCTTAACTGCCGGAAATAAACAGCAAAATAAAGCAACGCAAAATTTAACCAATCAAAATACCAACAGCCAAAAAGTTGCCATTCCCACATATCAAAAAGCGGCCGTTACACTTACAGCTTCCGGCTTTAATCCTGAAACATTAACTATAAAAAGAGGAACTGTAGTTATTTGGATCAATCAAAGCGGAGCCGACGGCAGCGTTAACTCAGATGATCATCCGACAAATCTTTTATATCCGGTACTTAATCTTGGACGATTTAGTAATGGTTCCAGCATGACTGCTTTGCTCGATAAGCCCGGCAAATACACTTATCATAACGAGCTTAATTTAGATCAAAAAGGAACAATTACTGTCCAATAATTTATGGGGATTATTTGATTGTTTTTCTTGTGGTACAATACCGGCATGGCTGCTGGTATAAAAACGACTCACAATAAGCTTGATCAAAATCAGCTCAAAGCAATAAAACACAGGAATGGTCCTCTTTTAATCATTGCGGGAGCCGGAACCGGTAAAACAACTGTTATTACCCAAAGAATTAAATATTTGATTTTAGAAAAGCACGTACCACCTTCTCAAATCCTGGCTTTAACTTTTACGGAAAAAGCTGCTTTCGAAATGCAGGAGCGAGTTGATGTTTTACTACCATATGGTTATGTCAATTTATGGATCAATACCTTTCACGGTTTTTGTGACAGAATCCTGCGGGATGAGGCGCACTCTATCGGACTTGATCCAAATTACAAATTAATTTCCGAGTCCGAAAGCATTCTTTTTCTCCGCCAAAATATTTTTGATTTACAACTAAAGCGTTTTAAACCGCTGGGAAATCCGACTAAATTTTTAAGCGCGCTTTTAGTCCACTTTTCAAGATTGAAAGACGAAGATATCTCTCCAAACGAATATATTAATTGGGCTTCTAAATTAAAATCGGCGGATGAAAAAAAACAGTATTTAGAGCTTAGTAACGCTTACAAAATTTACGAGTCGCTTAAAGTAAAAGCCTCCGTCATGGATTTTTCCGACCTTATTTCAAATACATTACTTTTGTTTAGAACCAGAAAAAATATTTTGAACAAATACCAGAAGCAGTTTAAATTTATTTTGGTTGATGAATTTCAGGATACAAATTACGCCCAAAACGACTTGGCAATTTTATTAGCAGGCCGAAGGGACAAAAACATTAACGTCGTTGCCGATGACGACCAATCCATTTACCGGTTTAGAGGCGCAGCTGTTTCCAATGTTTTACAATTTAAAAAAAATTTCCCCAAGGCAGAAATTGTAACGTTGACAAAAAACTACCGTTCAACCCAAACCATACTGGATGCAGCTTATGAATTAATTCAACACAACAATCCAAACCGCTTGGAAATTGTCGAGCACATTAATAAAAAGTTGGTCAGCAAATTTAAGTCCAAAGGTAAGCCGATCCAATTTATTCACGAACAAAGAGCTGATGATGAATCGGACAAAATTGCCAAAACCATAAAAAAATTAGCGAAGAAATATGATTATGCATACGCGGATATGGCAATTTTAGTCAGAGCTAATAATCATTCGCAATTAATAACCACTGCTTTGCAAAGATATAGAATTCCTTATCAATTTTTAGGACCGGGGTATCTTTTTCAACAAGATGAAATAAAAGACCTAATTGCATATTTGACATTTTTGGCAGACCTTTCAAATTCCGTAGCGCTTTTTAGGGCGCTTTCAATGGACATTTTCGCAATTCCGTATGTTGAGTTAAATTATCTTTTGAATTTTGCCAAAAAACAAAATCTTTCTCTTTTCGAAAGCTTAGAACACACCGATCAAACATTCTTAAGCAAAGTTACACAAAAAAAATTAGAAGATTTCCGTAAAATGGCAATCAGACATTTGGAAAAAAGTAAAAAAGAACAAGCCGGACAAATCCTTTATTATTTCTTGATTGACTCAAAACTTTTTGAAACACTGGAAAAAGTTGATTCTCTTAAAGACGAGAAACGCGTTCAAAACATTGCCAAATTTTTTGACCGCATTAAAAATTTTGAAACAGAGCGTGAAGACAGCAATATTTTTACCGTTGTGGAATGGTTAACGCTGATGCAGCAAATGGGAGACAGCCCGACTGCGGCCGACACTGATCTTCATGACCGAAATGCCGTTAATGTCTTAACCGTACATGCAAGTAAAGGTCTTGAGTTTAAGGTAGTATTTTTGGTAAATCTTGTTTCCGACCGCTTTCCGTCAAGGGAACGGTCCGAAAAAATTCCGCTTCCCCAAAATCTGATTAAAGAAAAATTAGCAAATAATATCGACTTTCATTTGGAAGAGGAACGGAGACTTTTTTATGTTGGCATGACCCGCGCAAAAGAACTTTTGTACTTTACCGGCGCAGATTATTATGGCGCGGGCAAAAGAACAAAAAAACTTTCACCGTTTATTTACGAAGCTCTACCTAATCTAATAAAACAAGAGCCGTCAGCCAAACCGACAAATACATCCTTATCCAATACCTTGTCTGCATATGAAACCAAAGAGGAGACAGATGAACCCAAAAACCCACTTAAAATTACTTATATTAATTATTCAAACCTACAGATGTTTGACATTTGTCCCTTACACTATAAAGCAAAAGTAATTTTTAATATTCCGACTCCCAAATCACCTGTCCAAAGTTTTGGAATTTCGATGCATAACACGCTTTACGATTTTTATAAAGAAGTCCGCGAGGGAAACATTCCAACTCCCATTGAATTTCGCAAAATGCTTGACAGAGAATGGATAAGTGAAGGATACGAGAATAAAAAACATGAAAAAGAACGCTATCAGCAAGCGCTAAAAATCCTTAAAACATTTTATAAAACGCAGTGCCATCCTCCGGTAAAGCCATTGGGAATTGAATTGAAATTTTCTTTTGTTTTGAAAAACGGCGTAAAAATTTCCGGCAAGATTGACCGGGTTGACCAGAAACTCGACGGAGGAGATGGAGGAATTGAAATTATTGATTATAAAACAGGCGAAGATAACCCTAAGGCAGACAAAGCGCATGAATTGCAGTTGGCAATATATGCTTTGGCTGCCACCAAGATTAAAGATGGAATTTTTAACCACAAAGCGGAAGATATTACTCTCACTCTTTATTTCCTGGAAGGAAACACCAAAAAATCGATGAATTTTACAAAAGAAGATCTGGAAAAATTCGAAGATGAATTAGTGGAAAAAATCAAAGAAATTGAAAAAAGCGATTTTAAATGCAGCGGCAACGTGCTTTGCTTAAATTGTGAATATCGAATTCTTTGCAATTCGCAAAGATGAGATACTTTAATTAGTAAATTAAAGTACAAGATGCTATGTCGAGTGTAAATATCCTCAAATTTTGACCCGCAGTCCACTTTTTGCTAAAATACGTACGACCTTCGGAAAGAGAGTCACTACGCCCCGTAATTTATTGCGGGGTGAGGAAAGTCCAGACAGGTCTAAAGCCGGGGACGGAACATAAGTTCCGACTAGAGATAGCTAGTGTCCCGATTCCTTACCCATATGTGGAATCGGGAACGGATTTTGAAATGACAAAATCCGAGAGTAACAGAGACGAGTGGGAGTGAAACGGATAATCCTACCTGCTGTAACCTTTGACTGATGCGTTACTACTCGCTTTAGAGGAGCATCGAAAAAAGGGCATTCCGAGAATATCGGAACGAAACGACCAATTATCGTATCGAGATAGATTGTGACAAAAACAGAATCTGGCTTACCACTTTCCGAAGGTCGAAGATATTTTAAGTATTTTTGGAATTAGCGGGTCTTTTCCTGATCGTTTATTTTATCTAAAGAATATTCAAAAATTATTTTTATAATTCCCGCAATCGGCACTGCCAAAATTAAACCCAAAATCCCAGCTACATGCTCTCCTGCCATAACCGCAAAAAGAATAATCAATGGATGCAGTTCGGTAATTTTTCCCATAATATGCGGCGTAACAAAATAATCCTGCGCTTGCCGGACAATTGTATAAATAATTACCACCCAAATCACGAGTTGTATCGGCGATAAACCAAAATTAGCTGTACCGCCAAAAAATGCCACCGCTGCCGCAATAACTGCTGCCGCGATCGGGCCGATGATTGGCACAATCTCCGCAAAACCGGAAAAAACAGCTAAAATTAAAGCAAATTTTACTCCCAAAATACTCAAGAGAACAAACAAAACCAGAGAAACAAAAAATACTAAAAAGACCTGCCCTCTTAAGTACTTGCCAAGAACGGAATTTATTCTGCGTATTAAAATTTCTACTTCCACCTTGTAATCATTGGGAACAAAAGTCAGCGCTTTTTCAAACATATTCCGCCCTTCTTTAAGAAAGTAAAAAGCGGCAAAAAAGAAAATTATCAAACTGATTATTCCCGAAAAAGCTTTTGGAAAAACGGAAAAAATAGAAGAATAAGAAAAGGTTTTTGTGTTTTCGAAAGTTTTTAAAGCATCATTTACCGTTGGCTTTACGAAATCAGGCAAACTATTAATCTGGGTTTTTGCTGTTTTAGTTATTGCGGTTGCCTGACTACCTAACTCCGAAGCTTCTTCCATTACTCTTTTTGATAAAGTAATACCGCTTAGAACAACTATTGAGATTATCACTATGTAAATTACTAAAACAGAAAGAGTCCGCGGAAGCTTAAGCCGGTGGGAAAAAAAGTTCACGATGGGGTTAAAAATGTAAGCAAAAATTGCAGCTAAAATAAAAGGCGTTAAAATAGCTTTTTCGATATAAAGAAACCACAAAACCAAAATGCCTGTGGCGATAAAGAAAGCTGATCTTAATCTTAAAGTCATACTGATATTATACCAAATTACACTCTAAGACCATTGAAAATCTAGCGAACCACTTTCTTTAATGTTTTTCCGGGAGTAAAACCTGGCGCTTTTCTGGCCGCGATCGTAATCTTTTCTCCGGTTTTTGGATTTCTACCTGGTCTAGCTGCTCTTTTCCTGACTGAAAATGTGCCAAATCCGGTGATAACCACTTTTTCGCCTCTTTTTAAAGAATCCCTGACTCCGTTTAAAAATGCCCCAACAGCTTCTCTGGCGGCTTTATTGGTAAGATTTCCTTTTTTAGCAACTAACTCTATTAAATCTTTTTTTGTCAATTTAATTCACCTCCGTTTCACGTCCGCCGCTAAAGTGCTCCGTGAGACGTGAACGAATAGTTCTGAAAAGTCGAACGGAAAACTTAGGCGGACTTTTGTCGATTAGCTTAACAATACAATGTAAACGAGGAGTTGTCAATAGGAAAATTAAGAACTTTTAGGATAAATTCTATACTCAACCATGCTCAATTCATTCCCCGATGCATTTATCTTCTTGTATTCATCTTCAAGAATTCCTCCCAAAGCTTCCGCTATTTTTCTACTAGCGATATTTCTTCTGTCAGCCGGATATTTTATGTATTTATAACTAATATTTTCATCTATCCAATCTTTAAGTCTCGCTACTGCTTCTCTTCCGTATTTATTGCCGTGAGCGCTTTTCTTGATCCAGATTCCAAGCTCTGGAGTATCCGTTTTTAGATTCTTCGCTCCTCCGTGCCCTAAGAATTCACCGTTATTTTTATCCAAAATTACTACTTGTAGCGTTTCTCCATTTTCCATTTCCTTAACAGAAGTGTTGATAAACGCTTCCGTTTCTTCAATTTTTCTGGCGGATCTAGGATACATATATGTTGTGACCTCATCCGTAAACTCTTTGAAAATTTCCGGAGCATATTTTAAGGAGGTTGGGACAAGTCTTAATCTATCTGTTTCAATAACAACTTTTATTAAATCCATAAACTGATTATAGCAAAATATCTATGAAGAAAATTCGACCTACTCAATTACTCTTTTCGCGGCTATTGGTTTGTAGTATTTTATAAACTTATCAAAACTCCAATAGTCAGACTTTTTACTCACTATATTCGAATGCCAGATTTTATTATTGCCTAGATAAATTGCCGAGTGAAGACGGACAACCCAATCTTTTTTACTCAGCTCGATATCTTCTTTATCCCTTATTCTGTCCGCATAAATAATGTCGCCTTCCTTAAGCTTTGTTAAAGAATCTTTTGTGAATTCTTTTTCCCTGACGATAAACTTACCAAGTTTTTCATAACCTTTAGGATTTAAAACAAGTTTAGGCTTAAGATATAAATCGTGAACTTTATAAAAATAATATTGAATTGCCAATCTGCAGTTTCCTTCTTTGAAATCTTCTTTCTGAAGATCTTTTGATAATAGAGGGCCTTTATCAAATTTATAATTAAACTGTTTTAACTTAAACATGCCAGAAGATTATATCAGATGAATAAAATTAAGCGGCGAATTCGGTGACGACGGCGCGGAATTCACGAATCGCGGTGACTTTTATTTCTCCCGCAACTGCCTGAGACTTACTGACTTCATCTCTAATTTTTGTAGCAACAACCAAAGTCTCGGCATCATCCAATTTGCCTGGGTTGATGATTACTCTAAGTTCCCTGCCTGCTTCGAAAGCGTACGCATCTTCAACGCCCTCATACTTTTTGGCAATTTCTTCCATTTGCGCCAATCTCTTTCCATAATTTTCAACATCTTCATATCTGGCTCCGGGCCTGGCTCCCGAAATTTGGTCGGCGATATGCACAATTACCGATTCCATCGATGAAAATGGCTTATCTTCATGATGCTCCGCAACACAATTTACGATTAAATCCGGAATACTGTGTTTTTTCAAAAAATCGACTCCCAAAGTGACGTGACTTCCCTCTCCCTCCAGCACTTTTCCAATATCGTGGAACAAACATCCCAAACGGACGATGTTGACATTGGCGCCGACCTCTTCGGCAATATGAATTCCGATTTTTACATCTTCCAAGGTATGGACAATTAAATTTTGTCCGTAAGAAGTTCTGAATTTAAATCTTCCCAAAACCTGCAAAATCTCCGGCGCAAGATTAAACACTCCGGCTTCGTGCGCCAATCTTTCTCCTTCTTCAAGCATGATTTTCTCAACTTCTTTTTTGGTTTCGTTAACTATTTCTTCAATCCTAAAAGGCTGGACTCTGGTATCTCTGATAAGTTTTTCCAGTGATCTTCTTGCCACTTCCCGTCTGACCTGATCAAAAGAGGAAAGCCTGATCACTCCTTCTTCGTCCAAGTCAACGTCAACGCCGGTCGCCTGCTCAAAAGCCCTGATATTTCTTCCCTCTTTACCGATAATTCTGCCCTTAATTTCTTCATCGGCAATTTTTACAACCGAGACTGTATATTCGGCGATATAATTAATCGCGCCAAAACGCATACTGTCCATTAAAATTTCCTGGGCCTTTTTATCCGCGGTCAGTTTTGCTTCATTTTCTCTTTCTCTAATAATTTTGGCAACAGCTTTGGCTTCGTCCTGTTCAATTTTGTCAAACAATTCTTTTTTGACCTGTTCGGGGGTTAAACCGGAGGCTTTCTCAAGCTTTTCCTGATATTTATCTTTAAGCTCCTGTAATTTTTGTCTTTCCGTTTCCAACTTTTCTTCTCTTTCGAGAAGTTTTTTTTCTAAACTGATTAAATCCTGATTATCTTGTGCCATAAATTAATTATTACTGAAGACAAAAAGAGGTTTCCAAACTTAATTGGTTGCTGGATGAGATAATTTTTTGAACAAAAATCTATCCATAATATTCCTTTTGTCCTTTTTATTATACTATTTACCCAAAATTTGGTCAATGACTTCTTTTACTGTGTCCCAGTCAAAGCCTTTTGATGCCAAATATCGTCCCATCTTTTCATAAACTTTTCTTTTATCTTCGACTTTGGCAAAGCGTGGCATTTTTCTTTGGGCAAGATCTAAGGCCTTAGAGAAATCCGATGCTACCGACTCCTCTTTGTTTTCAAAAAGTTGGTCAATCAGTGCCTTTGCAATACCTTTTTGCTTTAATTCATATTTGATAATGCGGTTTGCCTTGGGTTTGAACTTTGTTCTTTGTTCAACGAAACGGCGGGCAAATTCTTCATCATCTAAAAATTTTGTGCGTAGTAAACTTTCAATTATCCGTTTCGTGGTTTGCTCGTCACATTTTTTTTTGACGAGGTAATCACGCATTTCTTTTTCACTTCTAGGTCGAAACGATAAATAATTTAATGAGGCTCTGTAGAATTTTTCAAAATCGTCCATTTTAGGATTATTCTTCTTCTTTTGTTTCTTGGCTTTCGACTCCGACTTCTACCTTGGCCGGGGAGGATTTACTCTTGGTCATAATTTCATCAACAATTTTTTTAGCCAGCTCCGGTTTTTCTTTGAGTAAAATTCCCGCCGCCTGCTTACCTTGCCCCAGCATTATTTCCCCGTATCTAAAGAAAGCGCCTGATTTTTGGATGATGTTCATTTCTACTCCGACATCCATAATTCCGCCCTCACGCGATATTCCGGTATCTCCCATTACGTCAAACTCGGCAATTCTAAACGGTGAAGAAACTTTGTTCTTCACAATCTTGGCCCTGTGTCTCGACCCAACAACTCGGTCTCCCTCCTTGAGTGATTCTATCTTTCGAATGTCCATGCGCACCGACGCATAGAATTTAAGCGCGAGTCCCCCCGTAGTTGTTTCGGGGTTTCCAAACATGACTCCGATTTTTTGTCGTAATTGATTAGTGAAGATAACCACTGTTTTTGATTTGGAAATAACTGCGGTTAATTTCCTAAGAGCCTGAGACATTAATCTTGCCTGAAGTCCCATTACCGAATCTCCCATGTCTCCCTCGATTTCCGCCCTCGGCACGAGTGCTGCCACTGAGTCGATAACGAGAACATCAATTCCACCGGACCTTATTAAACTTTCGGCAATTTCCAAAGCCTGTTCTCCCGTATCGGGCTGGGAAATTAACAGCTCATCCAATTTTACGCCGATGCGTTCCGCCCATAGCGGATCAAGCGCATGTTCGGCATCTATAAAAGCTGCAACGCCATTATGTTTTTGTGCTTGTGCAATAATTGATAAACAAACTGTGGTTTTGCCCGAAGCCTCCGGCCCGTAAATTTCGATGATTCTGCCTCTTGGCACTCCACCTACACCGAGTGCCAGATCCAAGGGAAGACAACCCGTGGAGATAACCGAGATATCAAATTTTTGACTAACATCCCCAAAACGCATAATCGATCCCCTGCCATATTGTTTTTCGATTTGTTCCATTGCCAGTTTTACTGCTTCCATCTTTTGTGAGCCTTCGGAGGGACCGTTTGAAGTTTTTTCCGTTTTGTCTGATTTCGCCATAGAAGTATAATAGAAAAATTCTCGAACAATTTCAAGAGGTCAAAACAGGTCAAAAATGTTTAAGCTGCTTTATGAGGAAAAATTCCCAGGTCTTGCTGCATCCCGAACTGCTGCTTCAAATGTCTTGCCTCTTCCTTCTGGCTCAAGACCTCTTTTCTCATCCCACGCGCTTACGATTACTTCGCCGAATACTTTTTTTACCGACCAGCTTATTCCCTGTTTTTGCCAAGCATCCAGTATCGCTACTCTATCTGTTAATTCCGGTTGATGTTTCCAGCGCAATCTATGGTACTCATCCCAAACTTTTTCATCTTTAGCATCTTTTTCACCGGTTAAATAATCTGCGTCCGCGCGGGCTAAAGCGTAAAGAACATGTAAGCCTTGTCCCCGGGCTTTTTGGCCTAGGAAAGCTCCTACGGTAACGCGCCTCTCGCCCTCACCAGTTACTGGAAGCCCATAAATTGTGCATCCGTCATCCAAAGCTTTATTTATACCCCTTAATCTCCCTAAACCCTTATCTGTTTCTCCTTCTGCCATCTCATCTGTAATATCTGAAAACGCATCAACTACCCCTCTTAAAACAAATAGTGCGTCTTCCGGCTTTAATCTTGCAGTCGCGCTGACTTGACCCATTCCCGCTGCGGTACTACCGCCTAAATCCTTTACGCCCGGACCAATCCAAACAACTGTAGCCGGTACACGGGCTGAAGATAATGCGTTCTCCACAAGGGGTTGTATTGCAATTGTAAATTCAACTCTTCCCGACTTGTCTTCAAATTCCGATAATCCAAAACCAAACCCTTTTCTTTCCAACACCGCGTCAGCAAGATATAGGTGTCCATGAGTTTGATCATTATATCTGGTGTCGTTTTTTGATTCCCTTGCTCTTCGGTATTCTCTAGACTTAAAAATTTTCCTGACTCCTTCGGAAACTGCGGAAAATTCTTCTGATTCCACAACTGTGGCTTTTGAGGGTCTTCTGGATACGCCTGATTCTCTTTCTGGTGATGGCATATTTATTGAGGCAGGTTAAGGGAGATTATATTGACACTGCAGGCAAAAGTCAACGGCTAATATATCTATGGATTGAACGATTTGAAGATATTGAGCGGCACGAAATTCTGAACGAAGCGAAGAATCAATCTATCTCAAATCAAAATCGTAGAAACTTTAAACATATTTTTCCCTGTGTTATAATATAAAAAATGAGCAATAATATTCAATCAATCATTTGTTGTTGCGCCTCCCATTTTGGCGGGGGGTATTTGTGTTGAAATAAAATAAAATCTAACAAACACAACCTCCCGAGCGGGAGGTTTTTTTATGAATTACAAAAATATATTACAAACAATCGGAAATACGCCAATCGTGGAGCTAAAAAGCTATTCACTTAATCCAAATGTGAGAATATTGGCTAAATTGGAAGGGAACAATCCGGGAGGTTCTATTAAAGACAGAATTGCCCTTTTTATGATAAACGATGCTAAAAAAGATGGGCTTCTAAACGGGAAAAAAGCAATCATTGAGGCAACCAGCGGAAATACGGGAATAGGACTGGCAATGATTTCGGCTATTCTCGGGTATCAATTTGTGGCAGTCATGCCGGAAAGCGTTAGCATCGAAAGGAGAAAATTACTGCTTGCTTATGGCGCAAAAATAATCTTGACCGACGGGGCAAAGGGTACAAATTATGCTATAGAAGTAGCCAGGCAGTTGGTAATTAAACACCCTAAAGACTATATTGCGCTTGATCAATTTACCAACCGGGCAAATGTTCGCGCGCATTACGAGACAACCGGAGCAGAAATTATCAGGGATGTCCCGCAAATTACTCATTTTGTCGCCGGCATGGGCACAGGAGGAACACTGATGGGTGTTGGCAAGCGTTTAAAAGAATTTAATGCCAAAACACAGATTGTCGGAATTGAGCCAATGGCAGATTCCAAGATACAGGGTTTACGGAATATGACAGCATACAACCCGCCTATATATAAAGAGAGTGCGTTGGATAAAAAATTGATTATTAGTAGCGATGATCTTGCATTTGAACTTGCCCGCGGCCTTTTTAGAAAAGAGGGAATTTCCGTCGGCATTTCCTCCGGGGCGGCGCTTTGGGGAGCAATGGAAGTTGCAAAAACTATTAAACGCGGCGTAGTCGTGACAATTTTTCCGGACAGAGGAGATAAATATCTAAGCACAACCCTATTTCCGTAACAGTTTGTTGTCGGGGTGCTTAAAAATTGAGCTTAGCCTACACGCACGATTTTAAAAGGTAAATGTAGCGTAATCTTGAGTAGAGGAAAAATATTGAAGTCTTGAAACACTGAGTGGAGTCGATTGTACAACTTTCTACTTGAATCTCATAACCAAGTGTCTTAAGATATACACATGGAGCAAATAATTGCCTATACACCGGCTCCAATTCCGGCGGATGAAGAAGAAAGACTTAAAGCGTTAAAGTCTTTAAATATTCTGGATACAATGCCTGAGGAAAGATTTGACCGCATCACTAAGTTGGCTACTGTTCTTTTTAACACCCCCATTTCTACTGTTACCCTGGTTGACTCACGAAGAGAATGGTACAAATCATGCCAGGGATTATCTGCGCGCGAAGGCGAAAGAGCAATTTCTTTTTGCGGATATACGGTTTTGGAAGATGATCCTTTAATTATTCCCGATGCCAAGGCAGATCCACGTTTTGCGGGAAATCCCATGGTAATAAGCCCTCCTTTTATCCGTTTTTATGCCGGCATTCCCTTAAAATCCGCAGACGGAAAACGTGTGGGTGCTTTTTGCATTAAAGATCATGAACCACGGGAATTTCCGCAGGAAAAAATAGAATTATTAACTTCGCTTGCCAATTGGGCGGAACTTGAACTTAATGCCCATGAATTAAGCATGGCGCTTAATGCAAGAAGACATGCCGAGCAAACAAATACAGAGCTTGACGAAACACTTAAAAAGTTAAACCAAACCCTAAGACATGATATTATGGGTGACCTAACCGCGATAAGGGATAATATAAATTTATTCAACAAAAATCCTCAAAACAAGGAGGTCCTTGAAAAAGCTACGGCAGCAGTGGAAAACAGCATCGCTTTAATTGAAGAGATGAAAGAACTCGAAATCTCTTATCCTCTTAACAACACCTTAAAAAGCATAAACTAACTTTATTACGAGTCGGGATGTCGTGAATCGGACACGAACTACCGCACCCCCAGCGCGGTGTACTACCACTATACTACATCCCGAAAGTGAGACAAAACCTGATTGAATTATAGCAGAAATGGCAAAGCCGGCAAAGCCGATAAAAGGAATTCCAATTGACACAGGAGTAAAATATTGGTATTTTCTATTTAATGACAATAGAAGAAACTGAAAGACCTTTATTTAAAACTCCGTTAGAGCCGGTTTCTGCATTCGAAAGCAGAGATTTTGTAAATGAAGCGCAAACATTTGCCGATTTTTTAGACGAGCCTCTAACCAGAATTGAGCTTACTTCCATGATTCCCATTAGGGAACATTTCATGTATACATTCATTGTCGATCGAATAGAAGAGAATGACGAGGGAGAGCCGGTTTTACTTTCCTTTAAATCTGACAATATTACTTTTGTGAATTTACAGGAAGCAATCAGAGACATGACTCCCGAAGAGCTAGATGAATACTCGGTGTTAATAGAAAATGTTGGAATAATACGAGATTATATCAACTGTGCTTTTAACTGGCCCCGGCCCTTTAATACCCAAATCGCCTAAATCAAGACGCACCGTAAGGAATTAACGCATTTTTCAGGCTTTTTTAAAACCTAGCTCAAGAAGTGCTGCTTCGACCTTTTCGATAAATTCCACGCGAACCATAATATAATCTTTTGAATAAGTGGAGATAATTAAAATATTCATTCCCCTTTCGGCTATTATGTTTGCAACCGCTGCCAAAAATCCAACTGAGTAAAATGGCACTGAAACTTTAAGTTCAACAAGTTGGTAAAAATCTTTATTCTTTTCAATTAAATCAAGCTTTGATAAATTTTCTTCTTTGGTAACAACTGTGATTTCATCCTGATCTTTGGAAACCATAAAATGATCATCAATTGAAGGCGCAGTTTTAACTTTTGCATAGATATATCTTCCGTCATGCAAAACGAAACTACTCGATTCAATTATTTTCTTCAACTCATCGCTAATCGTCATAATTTTATTTCAAATCCCACCCTACGAGAGTTCTTTCTCCGAGATTATAAACTTTATCTTTTTTGTTAGAAACATAAGCTTCAACTATTTCCCCCTGGAATATCGTATGATCTCCGGCATTAAATGCGTTTATCACTTTACATTCAAAACAGGCAATTGAATCTTTTAGAATCGGCGGCTTAACTTTCTTTGATTCGATAGTTTTTAATTTACAATTCGCAAGCTTATCCACTTCCCATCCGCTGACGCTTCCGCAATATAAAATTGCGTCTTTTTGAGCAAAGGATGGAAGACATAATGTAAATTCGTGGGTTTCAGAAATGACTTTGTTGGAGAAATGTTTATTGGAAAGGCAAATCGCCCAAGAGCGAGGATTTGAATTACATAAAGTAAACCAGCCAATTGGAGTAACGCTTACTTTTTTATCATCCCTACAAACAATCAAAGCTACGCCTTCGGGATGTCTCTTTTTGATAGCCTCGTCTATGAACACAGATTTCATAATTAAATTATATCAGAGAATTAGAAAGAGTATGAAAAAGAAATGCGTTTTTAACTTGTCAAAATTATACCACAGAAAAAATTCCCATCACCCCAACAAGTAAAATTAATCAACTAATAACAGTTCCAAGAATTTTCTCCATTAAGTCTCTCTGATTTTGCCGAATTTTTTGAACAATTGCCTCTGTTTGTTCTTTTGTTAAATTTTTACCTAATTGCTCTGCTAATCTATTTCCCGAATTTTTTGTCATATCTATCAAGGCTTGCTCTCTATCACGTTGGGTTTTCAATCGAAAATACGCAATCGCCCCCGACAAAAAAAGCAATAATACCCCAACAGTACCTAGTATTAATTGTCGTTGTAAATTAGACTCAAATAAAAAGCCTCCTAATATAACTAAGCCTCCAACGTAGGTGATTACTCCAACAACTCCAAACTCTCTTAAAACTTTTATTAGACTTTCCGAAAAAACAAGTTTCATATCTTTAATGCCCATTTAATTTCACATCCTTATTTGCTTAGTGATTCTTGATGAAAATCCTCGTCTTCAGTTGTATAATATTGATTATTCTCTATATCTTTATACTCAATGTAGATTTTATTATTCTCTTTTGTTTTCTTCTTCTCCTTCTCAAGAAAAACAGCATATATAACACTGTCTTGCTTCATCCATCCCCAGCTAGTGCTCAACCAAGTACTGCCAGTATCAGTTTTCGATATATCGTTTCCAAAAAGTAGTTCATGCCTATAGCCGTTTAATATAATTTCCCCTTTTATGTCTTTAGCAATATTTTTTAAAACTGTGAATTGCAAAGGCTTACCACTTATAATGTTTCCGTCTTTATCATATTCAAATTTAATATCCTCCCATTTATGAATATATCCACTTCTTAATATAACTGGTCTTAAGTTAGTTTCCTGAGTTTGATTTGCAATACGATTCGTATCGTAAACATAAACCAGCAACGCTCCTAGCGTAGCAATTAATATTATGAAATTTAGCCAAGCTAGTATTTGAGGATATAATAAACCTAAGAGAGACAAAATTATTACTATAATTATAAAAATAATTATTCCTATCTTTTTAAAAGGTAACCTGTCTTTCATAAATTTATTATAAAAACGAACTGGGGAGGGTTGTGGATTGGCTGGCAATTACTTGTCGGTCAAAGCGGGCAAACCTCGCCTCAATTGACCTTACTATATGGCACCAAACTTTAATTGTCAAGCTCTCGCGGGAGGGATTAGAAATATTTTTTAAGTTTTGCGATTTCCTGTTTATAAACTTCCTGAACCAGATCAAATTCCCAAGGACTATGATCTTGTCCTTTTAAAACCATATACGGCTCGCCTTTTTGCCTTACGAGCTCGATTACTCTTTCTCTAAGCTCCTTGCTAACGTATCTGTCATTTTCTCCGTAAACCAAATGTATTCCGCCTGTATATTCCTCCAAACATTTAAAAGAATCTTCAGCTTGTGCTTCTTTCCAAAATTTCCCTGTATATTTTTGCCCGCCTTCTTCTAAAACTTCGTTAACATCGCCTTTAAAATCGCCGTCATTAACTCCCGGCACCCAAAGCAAAAGGCAGGGAATTTTATTTTTTAATTCCGGCCGGTTTGTCGCAACTATCGAAACCGCCGCCCCCATACTTTGTCCCATAAGAGCCACTTTAAAACCTAAGTCTAAATATTTTTTGGCAAAATAAGTAGTTGTGTCTACCCATTCTTTATACGAAACGTCAAGATAATCTTCCTCGGAATTGCCACCATATGGTTGGTCAAAACGTAAGACCGAATAACCTTCTTTGTTTAATAATTTTTGAAAATCCACAAACTGTCTGGCCGGACCCAAAGACGATCCTCTAAATCCGTGCGACATAATAACTATTTTCTTGTCTGAAGTCTCAACATCTGAGAAATAACAGAAAATTTTCTTGCCGTTAACTTCTTCAAAATATACTTTTTCCATAAAATAAGTATATCACTAAAAATTGGGGATTTAAAAATTATTTTTCTAAAAAGAAATTTAGTTGCTTCCTGCCGGACGGCCTTCTTCAACCGCCCGTAACTCTCTATCTAGTTCGTCTTTTTCGCTCTGCGGAAGTATGTCCCTCAAATCAAGCCTTGCCGTAGTGAAATCTGGTCCTTCGGGGAATTTACGCCCATCTCCTTCAGCAATTTTCAAAGCCCTATCTCCAACTGCTACGATCCATGCTTTGTCTCCCGTAATTTCCGCCATCGCTTCTCTTTCATCATCCTCTTCTCCAAAAGGAGCCGCTTCATAGCCCATAGAGTTACTTGGAGCGCCTTCATCTCGATCTTCATCATCTTCTTCTCTAGCCTCTTCTAATCGACGTAAAGCTTCCTCATTAGCGTCTATTTCTGCATAATAGGCAGCCCAACCGGCTGCTTCAGCAGCTTCATCATCCTCATGTGAAGGAGCTTCCATTTGTTTTGCGTAAAACTCAGCATCAAGTAATTTTTGCGGTTCAGTTATCCAATGTCCATCTCCATAGATCCTTGACGGAAATCTTCCTTTAAACCGAGGCTCAAGCGCCCTTAATTCTGCTGCAAGCCTGTCACCTTCGGGGTTTTGATATAAATTTTCATGTGCCTCCAACGCCTTACTATACCAGGCAGCAAAAGCTCCTGCTGCCTTATCAAACTTTGCCGCTTGCCCAGCATCAAAAAAAGAGAAAAATACTGAATCCCGTCCGAGCACTGAAATATCAACCTCTTCCCAAACACTTACAGCTTTGTCTTTTAATACCGAATCTATTGCTTCAGCAGCGCTTGTAGTAACTAGTCCCGGTTTTTCGGCTATGGTTTCCGGAGACGGTGCAACATCTAGTTTTTCACTATCAATGTTTGCATTTTTTATGTCTGTTGCAAGTGCGCTAACAAGCGCTTTCATTTCATCAAAACGTGATTGATCAAATGGTTTTTTTCTCAAATCCACTCGCTCTCCCGGCTCGACTGCCGCTTGAACTCTCCACCCAAGTCCTGATTCAGTATCATGCACGATCCCTGGACCAATTCTTGGCGAAAAAACTCTTTCTTTTCCTTGTTTAACAGTCATTTCTACGCTAGTACCAAGTACCATATCATGATTTTTATAACCATTAGGTATTTCTTCCGGTTCTCTAAAATCTAAAATGTTTATCTGATAATCTGTTTTTGAATTACCCATAATAAGTGCTGAAACAACAAACTGTCCTTTTGGTCCTTCCCCGGATTTATAATGAAAATATAATGTGCCTGGATTTCTTGTTTCAGGATCTCCGGGAACTTCCTCCCATACTCCCGGTGAATAACTCACTAAGTCCCATCCTCCAAGCCCCACATTTACAGCACTAAGCTTATGCTCTCTTGCTAAAGAGAAAAGCTCTGAGAAAATACTTACTACCTCATCCGTTCCTTGAGCTTCATAGCCCTCTTCTCTTGCTTTTTTTGTCTCTTCCCTTTCTCTCTTATCACTTTCTATTTTTTCTAAACGTGCTATTTCAAGCTTTGCTAGACGATCTATAAGCGCAGCATCCCCGCTATCAACTCCAAGCATTTGCTCCGATACTTCCTCTTCTACATCTATCTGTTGATCTTCTAATATTTCCAGCTCACGTTCCTTATCCGCAATCATCTGTTTTTCTACATCTAGTAATTGCCGCGTCGCTAAATCATCCATATTTATATTTCCCCCATTTGAAAGAGACTCTGATGGCGTTGCTTGATCATGAATGATAGAAGAATCGATAATCGATTTTGCCCAAAATATATTAAGTTGTGCTTGCGCTCTTCTATGCCCCAACCAGCTACGCGCCAAATCTACCGGAGTTGGCTGCTGTTCTTGCAAAGAGGCTGAATCTGGAGTAGACGGTTGTCCTATTGTTGGTTCTGTTGGCATAATTAAATGCTATCTTGAAATGATTAGGCTGTCAATACCGTAAATTTTGCAAAGCCGAGGATTTTATTTTTCTACGGGGAGGGCGGCGGCGAGCCAGGCGTTGTAGCCGCCTTGCAAATCGGAAACATTAATAAATCCCATATCTCTCATCATTTGCATCACAAGTCCGGAACGTACTCCCGTTTTGCAATAAACAAGATATTTTCCGTTTCTATCAAGGGATCCAATATATGCAGTAAACGCTTGAGTTTGGTAATAATCCGATTGTTTGGCGTTTGCAATATGTCCCGCGTTGTACTCGTCAATTGTTCTGACATCGATTAATGTGTATCCATTTGATTGTAGATCCTGACTAAATTGCTGTGGGGTCAGATCTATGAATGTTGCCATGCTTTGCAAATTATCCATAAAGTAAATGCTTCCGCCTACTATTAAAATTATTAATAAAAGTCCTAAGATTAAGAATTTTTTCATTTCATTTTTCTAATGGCAATTTATAAACTCTCCATGCCATTATCCCACTTATAATATCAAAAACATTTTTGTAACCCAAACTTTTTAAGATTTGAGCGGCAATCGCGCTTCTTGAACCGCTCATGCAATAAACATAAATAGTTTTGTCTTTGTCGGGCAGAATGTCTTGAGCTTTGACTTGAACGTCATCTACCGGCAGGTTAATGCTATCCTTGATCCTTTCTCTTAAAAATTCGCCGGGAGTCCTGACATCCAAAAGCACAGAATCCCGCAGGTCACCGGCTTGAATTTTTCTGTAAACATCTCTGGCATCAATTTGTGAAATATTATCTGACATATTGACATCATACATTAGCAAGTGCTAATATGTCAATATGGAATATTTAGCAATAGACGCTCTTTCTAATCCTGTTAGAATTAAGCTTCTCTGCTGTTTGTCGAAAAAAAGCAAAAATGTTGCCGAGCTGATCACAAATTGCGGACTCGCCCAGTCGGCAGTTTCCCAGCATTTGATTAAACTAAAAAAAGCCGACCTGGTCAAAACCAGAAGGCACGGCAAATTTATCTACTATTCGTTAAAAGGCACCCGCACCGGCGAAGTTGCCAAATTGTTAAGCGGATATTGTAAGGGAGGTGGAAAATGAAACCAACACATGTAAAACTTTATTCAACTACAACTTGCCCATATTGCATGATGGAAAAAACTTGGCTTGATGACGAAAAGATAGACCATGAAGTAGTTTACGTTGATCAAAATCAGGAAGAAGCACAAAAAATTGTAGATAAAACAGAGCAAATGGGAGTACCCGTTACGGAAATTAGTTTCGAAAACGGAAAGACCGAATTCGTAGTCGGATTCAATAAGCCAATACTTGCGCAAATTCTAAAAGCTTAAATGCTTCTGGAGAAAGACGGGTGATTTAAAAATGTTTAAAAAATATCAAAACGAAAATCAAATAGATAGAACTATTAGGTTGGTCTTAGGAATTGTTTTAGCTCTCACGGGCTACGCTTTTTTTAGCGGAACTTTACAAATTGTTTTATACGTATTAGCTTTTATTGCACTTTTTACAAGTGCAACAGGCTTTTGCTTAATCTATAAAATCTTAGGAATAAATACTCTCAAAAAGAGTCTATAGAACAATGTTGAACAGATAGCCCGTAAAGATAATCCCCAAAGTTAATATCGTAACATAAATTGCCAAAAGTTTCGGCTTTAGGACTTTTTTAAGGATTATCATTTCCGGTAAGGATAATGCGGTTACGGACATCATAAAAGCCAAAGATGTTCCCATCGGCAGGCCTTTTGAAATTAACGACTGTACAATCGGAATTGTTCCGGCGGCATTTGAATATAACGGCACTCCCATTAAAACAGCAATCGGTACTGCGAAAATATTTCCGCGGCCGGCGATTTTTACCAGCGCATCGGCCGGGACAAATCCATGAATTAAAGCGCCGATCCCAACTCCCAATAAAATATACAGATAAAACTTTTTTAGTAAATCCAAATCATAGGCAAAAGCTTGATCCACGCGTTCTCTGAATGTTAATCTTTGATTTTGCTCTAAACTTCCTGCTTTTATTTTCCAGACATAATCTTCAACCAACGCTTCCAAATGCATTCTGCCCATTAAAAATCCAACCACAACCGCAATTGTTACTCCGGAAACGATATACAGAAGCGCAACCGGAAGACCGAATAATCCAAACAACAGAATAATAGCAACTTCGTTAACCATCGGCGCGGAAATGAGATAAGAAAATGTCACTCCCAAGGGAACTCCACTTTCCACAAATCCGATAAATAAGGGTACCGCCGAACAGGAGCAAAAAGGCGTGACAATTCCAAAAAGAGCCGCCAGGATATTGCCAACAATCGGATATTTTTTAGTAAGAAGTTTGCGCATTTTTTCCTGGGAAATATAAGAGCGGAGAAAAGACACAACGAATACGATTACAAAAAGAAGAATCAGAATTTTAATACCGTCATAAATAAAAAAATCCAAAGCCATGCCGGGCATACTTTTTTGGCCGAAATGGAACAAACTAAATGTGACAAAATCGGCAAATGACTGTAAGGGAGAAAACAATATGTCCATATTTATTCTAAGGCTTTAATGATTGCCTCTTTTATTTTTTCTTTGTTAGGAATAAAGCCAATCATTACCGGCTTTCCGTTAACTGTTAAAACGGGGCTTTGCATAATTCCTAAGGCCACAATTTTTGAAATGTCGGTAACATAATCTACCTCTATGTTTAATTTTAAATCTTGAACAATTTCTGATGCGATTTGGTGCAATTTTTTACAACTCGCGCATCCGGATCCGAGAACTTGTATCTGCATATCTTAATTATCGTTGATTTGTTTTAAATTCTTTACTAATGCTTGTCCTTTGTTTGTAAGTTTATAATGGACAAATTTTCCCTGTTTATAACTTTCGATTAATCCGGCTCCTGCTAAATCCGCTAAGTGATGAGAAGTAAGGCTTTGGGAAAGTTTGGTATGAGTTTCTATATCGCAAACACAGTGACCTTTTTCTTCTAAAAGCAGTAGTATTTCAAGTCTGGTTGGAACAGCAATTATTTTTAATAGATCAGCTAAGCTAGAGCTGGTGACTTGGATACTTTTATTTAAAGTCGTTTTATCTGCGCAATCGCACCTTTTATATATAAGCATATATGAACACCTGTTCATATATTAATACTAATAGGGGAGTCTGTCAAGTTTTTAATTTCCGAGACGGCGTTTTCTGCCGGAATATTCTTTAAAAGCTAATACAATATCCGCTGTCGAAACTTCGGGAAGATTTTTCTTGACTGCTACCAACTCCGCCACCGACGCCATCGGGCCGAATCCCGAAAATCTTAATTCCCCGCTGGTTCTTAGCACCATATCGAACAAAGGAAGACCAGCGTTTATGTTTGAGAGGATTTGATAAGAGTCCGAGGCTTGATCTTCTATCCTGGCTTTAGCGAATTCCTCCAATTGCCATCTTTCCCCGTAATCCAGAAAGACAGCGAATATTTTACTGTCGTTCCGTGCGGTTTCTACCTGCGCATTTTCTAAAACCTTGAACAAATCCGGATATTCTTTTTTAATTCTTTCCGGCTTTCCGACTACTACAAATTTAATTCCCCATTTTTTCATTGTCTCCAAACTTTTTTCGGTGATATTTTTATAAACCTGCATTAAATTATCGATTTCCTGCTTTTCCCTTTTCCAATTGTCTTCGCCAAACGCCCACAAACCGATTACTTTTACATTTAAGTCTTTAAACACTGTCAGCATTTTTACAACCGTATCTCCGCCCGCCCAATGCCCCTTCTCCGGCGCCAAACCATGCGCCCTTGCCCATCGCCTGTTACCGTCGGGAATAATCAGGAGAGCATTCGGCAAATTCAGCTGGTTTAAGCCTTTAACGCCTAAGTCCGTCGCGTGTTTCTGAATTTTATTTTGAATTCTTTTATGTATTTTCATAAATTATATTTTAAAACAAATGCGTATCAATTGCATGCGCGCCTTTGGCCGGCCCGTTAATAATAGTTTTGGAAACTTCTTCGACTTCGCTTAATTTTTGAACAAGAGCCTGAACATCCTTTTTTTGACAGATAAGATGAATATCCTGTCCGGTGTTAACAGTAAAATAAACCTCTAATCCCTCTGTTCTCCATTTTTTAACCAAATGCATAATTTTTAAAGAACCCGGCAGTAAATAAATTAGCGATGGTTTGGAAGTGAGCATTATTGCGTGCAATTCTAAAGCATCTGCTTCTAATAATTCTCCAAATGCGGTGAAATTTTTTTCACTTATATATTTTTTAATTAATTCTATTTTGTTTTTGATGTTTGCCAAACGAACCGGAAAAAACGGACTGGAGTTAACTAATTTTTGTCCCTCGGTGGTACTGACTTCTTTTTTATTTTTGCTAACAACAGCTACCACGTCTGCGATGTCCCAGTAATTTTCTGGGTAAAGCGACATGGCATATGATGTTTCCGATGTATTGCCGTCTAGCCATTCTACGAATCCGTCGGGGATTGAACGACAGGCAGATCCCGATCCTTGTCTGGCTAAAATTGATAATTCTTTTTCAGAGAGGTTGAGCCCTGTGGCTTTTACGCCCGCAACTGTTAGAGCGGCAAATCCAGATGCGGATGAAGAAAGTCCTGTGCCGGTTGGGAAATTATTTGTCGTTACAACCTTTGCCCTGTCTGTAATTTTTGCTAAAGCTCTTATTCTATCCAAATGTTTTATTGCGCGGCTCCCTTCATTTTCTTCTTGAACGCTGTTGATAGTGATACTATCTTCTTTGAAAATCGGATTGAACTCAACGGTTGTGGTGGTTAGTAAATTACTTAAAGTCATGGAGATACTGCCGTTTTCTGGCAAGCGCAAAACCTCGTCTTTTTTACCCCAATATTTAATAAAAGCAATGTTAGACGGCGCAACAGCTGAGGCTTTCATTATTCGACTCTTACTCCTTCCGCATTATTTTTTACATGAATTACTTCTCCACCTGCTTGAATAATGCCGGCCTTAACCAATTCCTGTGTTTCTTTAGGAGCTATGGCAATCATACAATCTCCACCGCCGGCCCCCGACAATTTTGCACCATATGCACCCGCTAAAAGAGAAGCATTAATCATATCGTCCAGTTTTGGAATACTAACTCCCAAATCGTCCCGAAGATATCTTTGATTTTGGTTCATTAAATCTCCCAATTTTTGCCAGTCCGATTTTAGTACAGCTATTTTTGCTTCTTCGACTAAATTTTTAATTCCGTTATAAATTTCATCTAAAATTATCTCTCTCCCCGCAAAAGACTCTTTAACTTTATTAATTAAAGTTACCGTGTCCGCTTTTACACCAGAGTAACCGACAATTAATGGAAGGGAGAAAACCGGTAATGGCTCAATCGCTCTTCCACCGGTCACAAAATATAATGTTCCTCCAAAAACCGCAGCTGCCACGTCAAAACCTGATCCTTTTTTTTGAATATCTAAAACGGTTTTATAAGACATGTCAAAAATTTCTTTTTTAGAAAGATTAATGCCAAGAAGAATCGATAATGCTTTAATCACACAAACTGTCGATGCCGATGAAGAACCAAATCCGAAAAGTGAAGAAAATTCCGATGCAGTTGTAATCTTTAGTCCCGATGAAAGCGGATATTTTTCCGTCATATTTCTAACCGCCACTTCCACAAACTGTGCGCCTTTGGGAATATCGCCCACTCCCAAATCGGAAAGTGGTTTTTTATAATTTGTGACATTTACGTCCGGCGCTTCCAATTGAAACTCTTGTGAATTTTCCAAAAGCTCAATTGTCGCACGCATTCTCTGATCTACCGCCGTCACCAAACACGGACGGTTATAAACAACCGCGTGTTCTCCTAAAAGCATTAATTTTCCCGGCGCCGAAACTGTTACTTCATTCATTTTTTTATATTGTATCACTATTTTTTTCTACTCTTAAGCCCTCTGCACCCAACTCCAACTGAATTGGTTCCAGTTGATATATCCTTAATGCATTCTTGAGATTTTTTAAACCTTCGGGGTGATAAATTAATAACATTCCTGTTCCTTTTTTTATTCCTCCGCCGCCGCAGATTTTTGCCGCACCACCGGAATCTTCGATTTCTCTGATGACTTTTTGAACAAAAACAGAAACAACACCTAATTTTTCCAAATTGTTTTCTCCACTTTTAATTATCTCTAAAACCTTACCGCTATTTTCTTTTTTTAAATTTAACAATAAATTTTTGACCAACCTCTCTTGATCATTAAAAATACTTTTAGTTTCTTTGGGATTTTTTTTAAGTAAATCCCCAACGCGACTAACCATTTCCCCTGTCGTCTCTTTTGGTGTTCCGGTGTTTGCGACATAAAAATTCTTGCTGATATTTTTAGAAATTTTGATGGCAAGCGGTTTCATTTTCGCTTTCCCCGAATAAGCATCCTTTTTAAACCAAATTAAGCTTCCAAAACAACTGGTCGTATTGTCTCCGCCGGACGGTAACCCATGTTTTTTCTGCTCACTTAGATATGCTATTTGATTAATTATTTTTTTATCAAAGGGTTTATTTGTAAGTAAGCACAGCGCACCGGTAATTGCTACCGCAAGCGCAGCTGATGATCCCATTCCCGCCCCACTTGGTATTTGCGAATCAATGGTTAAATCAAATCCTTCAATTGTGTTTAATGAAAAATAATTAATGAACTGGCCAATGATAAGCAGTGGATAATCGAGAGGTTTTCCGGTAATTGATTTTAAAAGTTTAATATCATTAGTTTTGGCATAGACCGCATAATCTTTTTCTGCCTTTTGAAATTTACTGATAATTTTTGAAAAATCCGTAGTGATTGATTTTTTATAATTTTTAGAGGTAACTATGATTTTTGCATCCTTACGAATGCAGATTTGAACAAAACAGCGCTTATTAACTGCGGCAATAATCGCCGGCTTATTGTGAACAACGGCATGCTCTCCAAGCAGATGTAATTTCCCCGGGGAAGAAACTGCAATCTTTTTCATATGGGTCTGAATTTTATGTGGTAATAAATTGCGTCTTCTTGTCCCTCGGTTTTTAAGCGTCTTAAAACCGCTTGCACTTTTTGTCCGGTTATTAAATTTTCTTTTGCAAAATCAACTAATTGCCCGACCATTTTTTTGCCATCATCCATTTTAACGATTACCACCGGATATGGCGCCTGATCGGTAAACGTTTTTGCCGGAACCCGGATAATTGTCCATAACAATATTTTTCCGGTCTTGCCGATAACCGCAATCGTGTCTTTTTGTCGTCTCCAAAGTTTTACCGGTGACGTTCTCATATCGCGCTTCCTTTCAAAATGTGGATCGCTGCAACAGCTCCCGATCCGCCGACGTTATGTGTTAACCCGATTTTTGCGCCTTTAACCTGTCTGCGGCCTGCAGTTCCCCGCAATTGTTCTGTTATCTCAACTATCTGTTTTATGCCGGTTGCGCCAACGGGATGCCCGCAAGCCTTAAGACCACCTGACGGATTACAAATAATTTTGCCCTTAAACAGTGTCGTTTTACCGTCAGCAATATCTTTGGCGCCCTCGCCTTTTTTGGAAAATCCTAAATCCTCAACCGCGATCGCTTCGGAAATCGAAAAACAATCATGAATTTCCGCAACATCAATATCAGTTGGTTTAATTTTCGCGGCTTGATAGGCTTTTTGGCAAGCAGTTACCACCGCCGAAAGACTGGTAAATGATTTTCTGGTGTATAAACCCAATGTATCGGTTGCCACCTCGCTAGCGATTATCGTCACCGGGTTTTTTGATTTGATTAAAATATCGCTGGTGATAACTACTGCCGAGGCACCGTCGGAAACCGGCGAACAATCTAAAAGTTTTAACGGATCTGCCACTTTCGGACTGCGCATGACATCACCAACCGTAATTATTGATTGAAATTGCGCTTTCGGATTAAACGATCCATGATAATGGTTTTTAACCGACACTGCTGCCAAAGTTTCTTCGCTGACGTTGTAAGCCTGCATGTAAGCCTTTGCCATCAAAGCGTAAATTCCCGGAAAAGTTAATCCGGACATTCTTTCTTCGTCTGATCCGGCCGCGGAAAGAGCGCTGGTAATTTCGTCCTGACTATGGTCTGTCATTTTTTCCAGTCCCAAAACTAAAACCGTTTTATATTTTCCGGCGTTGAGACTGTTGATCGCATTGTGCAATGCCAGTCCTCCCGAAGCACATGCCCCCTCAATCCTAAAAGCCGGAACCTGAGCTCCCAATTCTTCAACAATTAATGATGCTAAATTTGTCTGGTTACCCAAAATTCCCGACAGCATATTTCCCACAAATAAAGCGTCTATCTGAGAAGGCCGTAGACCCGATGCTCTTAAAGCGCCTGACATTGCTTCCCGTGCCAACTCACGCGGCGAAATATCCCAAAGTTCTCCGAATTTCGTTGTTGCTGTTCCTAAAATATTTATTTTCATAGAATACATTCTCCCTCGACTTCGCTCGGGACCTCGCACGGCTCGGGCTTCACTCAGTATCCCTATCCTCACAGGATGTGACTTTGCCTTAAGTATTGTTGATAAGAGATGTAAATTTTGTCTTCGATTTGTTTTTCCACCGGAACGGTTTTTTTCTGATGTTTTGTGATTTCCGGTGTTATTTCAAATACAAAACCATCCGAGCCGGCTCCCGACCCGTAAGAAACAAAGAAAATCTTTTGTTTCGGCTTGGCAATATCCAATACTGCAGCTAGTCCCAAAAGTGAAGACGCAGAATAAGGATTTCCGATTTTATCAACCGTTAAGGATGGAGCCAATTGCTCCGGGGTAAAGCCAAGTTTTTTGGCGGCTGCGCGCGGAAATTTACCGTTTGGCATATGAAACACGCAAAAACTAAAATCTTTTGGCTTTAACTTACTGCTTTTGAGAAGTTTCTCGCCTTCGGATAAAACATGAGTAAAGTAAGCCGGCTCTCCGGTAAAACGTCCGAAATGCGACGGAAATTTGGCGCCTTCCCGTCTCCAAAAATCAGGCGTGTCTGAAGTAAACGACGACATCTGAAGAACCGAGGCAATAACTTCGGATTTTTTATTGCCTAGAATGTAAGCCGCGGCGGTACTGGCAGCTGTATATTCCAATGCATCATGCGGTTTTCCCTGAGCAGTGTCACTACCGATTACCAAACCGTAATCAATTTTTTTACTGTCCAGTAATCCTAATGTTATTTGCATTCCGGCCGTTGCCGCCTTACAGGCAAATTCCAAATCGGCGGCAAAATAATTGTTTCCGATCCCTAAATATTCTCCGGCAATGGTGGAAGATGGATTAACCGCATAAGGATGACTTTCCGAACCAAAATAGACGCTTTGCAAATCGGTGGGCTTAAGACCGGCTGCCGCAATCGCTTTTCTACTTGCCTCAATTCCCATAGTTACCGCGTCTTCATCGGATCCGGCAACCGCTTTTTCGGAAATCCTCAAACCGCCTTCAATTTCCGACGGCTCTTTTCCCCACATTTGGGCAATCTCCGAAAGTTTAAGCCGGTATTTAGGAATATATGTGCCATAACCAACAATTCCGCTCATTACCTTCGGCCTCCCCTTCCTAATTCCTGATGCGCTTTGGCCAAGGTTCCTTCTTCAAGCGATGACAAAAGCGAAATTTCTCCGGCTAAGACTGCTGCCGCTGTAATTTCCGCAAGACGCTGAGCATTTTTTCCATTATCTCCGCCGGCAACACCAAGTAAGGTAAGTGCCTCATTTTGAGTTGCCAACCCGGTTCCTCCGCCAACAGTGCCCACCATTAAATCAGGCAGGTAAACGCTGACATACAAATCATCTTTTATAACTTCTGCTGTTGTAATTCCCATACTTCCTTCAACAACATGAGCAGCATCTTGTCCGGTTGCGATAAAAATTGCCGCAACAACATTTGCAAACTGTGCGTTAAACCCCATCGAGCCGCTCATAGCGCTTCCAAGCATGCATTTTGCCAACCAGACATCATAGGCTTTTTGCGCAGATGTTTTTAAAATTTCCGAAAGTACTTTTTTAGTCAGAACCACTTCTGCCCAAACCTTAATTCCCCGATTGTTAATAAGATTCTGCCATGACGGTTTCTTGTCTACGCAGAAATTACCGGAAAGAGCTAAACATGAAATACCGGTTTTCTCTTTAATGTAAGATGCAATCGCATCCGTTGCGATTGTTACCATGTTTAAGCCCATCGCATCCTGCGTATCAAAAACAAAACGCACATAACGGTATTTTCCTACCGCCGAGGTTGAATACTTTTTAAGAGTTAGGTGGTGCGAGGTTTTTTCGGCAACCGATTTAATTTCTTCAAAATGCTCTTTCAAATATACATAGAGTTGCCTGTTCTCCTTTAAATTTTTGACTTTAAAAACCGGCCCGCGGGTTGCTCCAATTCGGTGACTGTCCACATCTGCTCCGCCGCTTTCCGTTATAGCTTTAGAACCCCTGCTGACAGATGCTACCAAAGCGCCTTCGGTTGTGGCTAAGGGAATATAAAAATCGCCTTTGGCTAAACTGCCGGAAATTTTTAACGGTCCTGCAACACCCATTGGAATCTGCGCTACGCCAATCATGTTCTCACAATTTCTTGAGGAAGCAACTTTTTCATCTAAAGAAAACTTGCCAATGTTTGGAAGCTTAATCTTAACGGTATCTTCCAATGCTTTTCGTCTTTGATCAACTGTTTTTTGATCTCTTAGATTCATAACAGAAAAATGGCCCCGAAAAGGGCTTTTATATTTAGTCGTTAAGATTAGGAAAATCATTCGGAAAATGGTATAATTTAGCCATGAAGTCAATTGCAGAAGGGATTGTTGCCGGCGATCAACAATCGGTAATCGAATTATACAATCTTTACTCCCCAAGAATTTTGAACTACCTTACAAAACGTCTGCCAACGCAGGAAGATGCCCAAGAGATTTTGAACGATGTCTTTCTAGACGCGATTGATACAATATCTATGCTTAGAACCAGCAATAATTTACAAGCCTGGCTATATAAAATTGCCCACCACAAAACCGTTGATTATTACCGCAAGAGAAAGATTAAGTCCATCCTTTTATCACAGATTCCCTATCTTGAAATCGTTGACTCCGAAGTTCATCAACCGGAATTCCAATTCGAAAAAGACAAAGTCAGAAATAAAATTGAATCCGCCTTTAAAAGCCTCCCTGATTTATACCGAAAAATACTTAAGCTACACTATGAAGACAAAATTTCCGTTAAGGAAATTGCCATAATTTTGGAATTGTCTTTTAAAGCTACCGAATCGCTTCTTTTTCGGGCCAGACAGAGTTTTAAGCTAGCATACGAGTCTGCTGTATAGCAGAAAATAAAGTATATTGAGCGAAGCGAAATGCTGAGCTCGCCGAAGCATGAACGAGCATGAATTTATTAAAAAACTCCAGGAACGCGCCAAAGAACAGGAAAAACTGATTAAAAGTATGCCTATGCCAAAAGTCTTTTCTTCGATTAGTTTTTGGTTTGGAAATCATCCCTGGAGAATTTTAGTACCTCTGGCAATTATTCTAACTCTTGTTTTACGCTTACTTTATGGCAAGCCTTATGACGACTTTATTCTAAAATTATTCGGCAAGATATGAGAAGAAATGTTTTTTTTATCTTCGTTGCTTACATTTGGACTAAGACCTTACTTGGTTTAACTTTCCATCCCTTTTCAACTATCCGTGAAGTTACCAGACGTCCGGTTTTACTCCCGGTAATATTTTCTCCTGTTATCGGTTTATTTACTCTTTTTATTTTAGGCCGGATTGCTGCGCTTTTAATAACCACCTATGGCTTAAGCCGTGAATTTATTTCTTTAACTCTCAGCGCTGCGCTTATTTCGATTATTTTTTGGCAGCTCCTTTTAGTCTATCTTTTAGCAAGTTTTCTAGTTGCTTTTTGGAGAAGATAATTATGAATGATAATGAACACGTTGTTCTTGTTGACGACAATAATCAAGTTTTAGGAACTGCGGAGAAACTTGAGGCGCATAGCGCCGAAACACCGCTTCATCGCGGATTCTCGGTATTTTTATTTGACCATAAAGGAAATTTATTGCTCCAACAAAGAAGTAAGCTTAAAAAAACATTTCCACGGATTTGGTCCAATAGTTGCTGCGGGCATCCGAGGCTTAACGAAATAAATATAGACGCTGCCAAAAGACATCTGCAATATGAACTCGGAATAAATAATATCGATGTTTTTGAAATAATTTCCAATTACCGCTATAAAGTCAAAATGAATAATATTTTTGAAAATGAAATCTGTCCTGTTTTAGTTTGTTTTACAGACCAAAAACCGGTTGTAAACAAAACCGAAGTGGAAGCAATTAGATGGATTCCCTGGAATGATTTTTTAACAGAAATTGAAACTGGAGATAAAAAATATTCCTTGTGGTCCAAAGAAGAAGCGTTATTACTCTCAAAAAACAGCGATTTTCAAAAACTTTTTGAAGAAAACACTCATTCCTATTTATAGCTTCTCGTTTCGCCCTTATTTGTTTTTAGACAAAAATTGTGATAATATTGTTTTTATGAATACGAAAATGTCTATTATGAAAATTATTGCTCCTCCGGACGGAGGTCTATTTAGCTAGCCAACGCTTGGCTTACTTTTTAGAACCTCCCGAAAGGGAGTTTTTTTATGAGAATAAAAGAAATAAAATCTAAAAAAGCACCATTACCGGTTGGGCCATATTCCCAAGCGGTTAAACTTAATAATTTATTATTTTGCTCCGGTCAAATCGGACTTGATCCTCAAAGCGGGGGTTTGGTTAAAGGTGGAATCGAAAAAGAAACCAAACAAGTCTTTAAAAATTTATCTGCTGTTTTAGTATCCGCAAAATCAAACTTCCAGAGTGTTTTAAGAGTAGAAATTTTCTTAACCAATTTGAATGATTTTAATAAAGTGAATGAAATTTACGCTGAATACTTTAGCAATAAAGTGAAACCGGCCAGAGTAACCGTGGAAGTTTCCAAACTTCCTAAAAATGCGAGCATTGAAATTTCCTGTATTGCTTTTATTAATAAATAATTATGAATAACGTTACTGTTGAAACAATTGAAGAAGCGGCCAAAAAACTGGAAGGGGTTGTTTTAAAAACTCCACTTTGGTTTTCAGAAAGGTTGTCTAAAAAATATAACGCAAAAATATATTTAAAAAGAGAAGATCTTCAAAAAGTACGCTCCTATAAAATTCGCGGCGCTTATAATTTAATGTCATCATTGTCCGAAAGACAAAAGAAACGCGGCGTTGTTTGCGCCAGCGCCGGTAATCATGCTCAGGGAGTGGCTCTTAGCGCTTCTACTTTAAAAATTAAATCGGTTATTTTTATGCCATCTATTACGCCTTTGCAAAAGATTAACCGCGTCAGACATTTCGGCGACGGATGGATTGAAATAAAGCTAGTCGGCAAAACATATGATGAGACTTGTGTAGCAGCAAAAAAATATTGCAAAGAAAAAAAAGCGGTCTTCGTACACCCGTTTGATGATTACCTTGTAATTTCCGGGCAAGGAACGGTTGGCAAAGAAATTTATGAAGAGCTGGGCAAAAACATCGATTATATTTTTTGCCCAATTGGCGGCGGCGGATTAATTTCCGGAGTTAGTATTTATATGCACGCTAAATCTAAAAAAACTGAAGTTATAGGAGTTGAACCATCTGGTGCCGCGGGAATGCATGAGTCAATTAGAAAAGGCGCTGTTATAAGTTTAGAAAAAATAGATACCTTTGTCGACGGAGCGGCAGTTAAAACTGTTGGCGAAAAAACATTTGCGATTACAAAAAAACTTGTCAAAAAATTCCTTATTGTCGAAGAAGGAAAAGTCTGCACTTTTATTATTGATTTGTACCAAAACGATGGTATTGTTGCCGAACCGGCCGGAGCTTTATCGGTAACAGCATTGGACGCTTACGCCGATAAGTTAAAAGGCAAAAGAGTTGTTTGCGTGTTAAGCGGCGGCAATAATGATATTCTGCGTTATCCGGAAATTATGGAAAAAAGTTTAGTCTATCAAGGACTTCGGCATTACTTTCTAATTGAGTTTGGACAAAAACCAGGACAACTCCGAAAATTCGTTGACAGCGCGCTCGGACCGACTGACGACATCACCCGTTTTGAATATATTAAGAAAAATTCCAAAGAAATCGGACCGGCATTAGTCGGAATTGAACTGACGAAAAAAGAGGATTTAAAACCATTAACCGACAGAATGGACAAATTGGGATTGACCTATATTCCAATAACCAGCAGCGACCTTTTATATAGTTATTTGATCTAAGAGATACTTGTAGCTTCGGGCGAATGTTTCTTCAACCTTTTGAAAAGAACCCATTGAAGAACAATTGTTGGAACAAAAAGTAACTGCGTTAAAAGCAAAGCACTCACCGGACCAAAATGATTAGCGAATATCCCAACACTAATCGAAACTGCAGCAAAATAAAGACTTCCGACAAATGAATTAAACGAAGCGATTGTGGCTCGTTGTTTGTCCGAGAATTCTTTTTGGAATAACGTTTGTTCTGCCGTATCCGAAGGTCCATATAGAAATCCCGAACTTGCAATAAAAATCGGTGACAAAACCGAAGGAAAAATTGCGGCAATAATGTTTGATAAGACACTTTGTTCTGTTCCGAATATTAAAACTTTTATTTCGCCGAATTTTTTAATTATTTTTCCAGCGAAGTAAAATCCCGGAACATTTATTACCTCCTGCAAAGCTCTTGCTATTCCAACCGCCCAAAGCGGCCAAAAAGCTGTTATCACAAGAGCTTGAAATTGATAAGCAGTTAATCCCGCTCCATTTCCTAAAATTTTTGAAATACTTAAAAGCTGTAAATTAACATTCCCTCTTATTTCTTTAATTACACCTTTTAGATGACTCCATAAACCGACTAATGTATTCGAATTGACAGTTCTAACAGCTGGCATACTAAACGCAATAAAAATAGCAATTACTTGTGGGACAACACTCGCCCACATTAAAAGCGGCAACGTTTTACTGGCAAGAAAACCGCAGAATAGCGCTGCTATAAAAGACGCGATCGTAGCCACTGCATTTACGCTTCCGTAGTAATGGTGATACTGATTTTCCAAATTATTCTCTGAAAGTATGTTATGTAAATACGCCTGAGTATTTCCGTTGTACAAGGCTGTTGAAACGCCTTCGATCAAGGCTCCTATTACTAAGAACCAAAGATTATGGAATCCAATTGCATAAAACCCAAGCGAAACGGCATTTAATACAGTTGCTAAAATATGCGTTTGCTTTCGGCCAACGATATCTGAAAATATTCCGGTTGGTATCTCTGATAAAGCCGAGCAAACAATAATGATTGCCGCTAAAGCTGCAGCGAGCGAATAGGATTGTGTTGCAAAGTAGAAGTAAATTAACTGAATTGGAAGGTAAAAGTTGAGACTATGAACGAATGCAAAGATTCTGAAAAGTCTGATTTTATTTTGCAATCCCACAGTTAAATTATACATCAATGATGTTGTATTTTTTCCTTGGGAGCAAATAAAATCCTACCTCTTTGGAGATTGTCTCTTACGCCTAGCTTTCCCACCCATTCCGACTTTCCTTCTCTCTCTTACCCTGGCATCCCTAGTTAAGAAACCTTTTTTCTTTAAAATGGCCTTATTCCTTTCATCCATTGACGACAACACCCTCGCTACGGCATGAATAAAAGCTTCCATTTGTCCTTTCGGTCCGCCGCCCTCAACCTTTACGGTTAATGTGTATTTTTCCAAAGTGTTGGTAATTCTAAACGGCTCTTCATAAGTGGCTTTTGCCGTAGCTCCGATGAAATAATTTTCTATTCTTTTTCCGTTAACGAACATGTCTCCCTTTTTAACATCTTCTCCTGTAACTTCGGGCAAAGCATTAATATAAAGCCTTAATCTTGCGACTGCTTCTTTTCTCTTGCCGACTGCGTATTTATAATTTCTTTCTGCCATATTTATTCCTTAATTTCCTTCTTGTCTTCAATTTTGACTTCTGAATTTTTAGTTTTAAATTTATCTCCATAAGTATGCACTTCTTCTGCGAAAATATAAAGTCTTTTTAACATTTGCGCTTTAAGTTTATTTTGCGGAACCATTCCCGATACTGCATGTTCTATAATGCCTTCCGGATTTCTTTTTCTTAAATCCTTAAGTGTTTCCGCCTTAAATCCTCCCGGATAACCGGAATGTCTAAAATATTTCTTGAGTGTTTCCTTTTTCCCCGTTGTTTTGACATCTTTTGCGTTAATTACAACTACATAATCTCCGCAATCAAGATTTTTGACAAAATATGGTTTCGCTTTCCCCATTAAGAGAAGAGCAATTTCCGTTGATAATCTTCCCAAAATCTTTTCCTTTGCATCAATCAAGTGCCATTCTCTTTTTATTTCACTTATTTTTGTTGCTGCTGCATTATTCATATTATTTCTTAGTCTTTACCGGAACCTTTTTTACTATTTTCTTAACTAGTTTTGTTTTCCTGCTTGCGCTGGATTTCGCTTCGCTCAACTTTCCAGCTTTTTTAGCTTTTTCTACTTGAACCGGAACGATTGCAGATGCGACCTCAGTCCATTCCATTATGACAACCGGTGAATTGTCTCCAAATCTTTCTCCAAGTTTTATTAATCTTGTATATCCGCCTGCTCTTTTTTCAAACAACGGCCCGATCTCTTTAACCATTTTATCAAAAGCAGCTTTAGTTAAGCTTTTTTCGATAACCAATTTTGCGGCATTTCCACCTTTTTTGGCCTTTGTGACTAACTTTTCTATCTCCGGTTTAATTGCTTTTGCTTTGGCTTCGGAGGTTTGAATTCTTCCATTCATGACAAAAGCAGACATTAGACTTTTAAAAAGAGCCTTTCTTTCATTTTTATCCCTTTTAAGTTTTCTGCCAAAAACGTTTTTCTTCATATTGAGGGCTCCGCCCGAAATAAAAAAATCTTAAATCTCAAAACCATTTTTAACTTCGTTTTCCACTTTGAGATCTAAGATTTGAGATTAAACTTGTAGACTAATGCCTTTTTCTTTAAGTTTTTCTTCAATAACATTGATTGATTTTCCGCCCATATTGCGCATCGAGATTAAATCTTTTCTTGGTGTATCCAAAAGCTGACCGATTGTTTCAATTCCGCCATTTCGAAGGCTGTTATAGATTCTTGTTGGCAAATCTAATTCATCAACTGTCATTCTACTAACAACATCCGAAACTCCGGTATGGGAAGGTACGACTTCTGTTGTGGTTGGTGTCTTTGGTTCAAAAACTTGATGAAAATATGTGGATAAAATTTTGGCTGCTTCTTGTAATGCCTCATTTGGCTTGATTACTCCGTTTGTCCAAATTTGTAATGTAAGTTTGTCAAGATTTGTTTGTCTTCCAACGCGGGTGGCCGAAACTTCATAATTTACTCTTCTGATTGGGGTATATATTGCATCTGTCGGAATAACTCCCAAGGTTGAAATTTTTCTTTCGTCCGACAAGGAGTAACCCATTCCTTTTTCAACTATTAATTCAACCTCAAGTTTGGCTTTTTTGTCGCTTAAAAATCCGAGGTAATGATCTTTATTAATTACTTCTACATCTTCCGGAAGTTCTAAATCCTTAGCGGTTATTTCTTTTGGTCCTTTTACGGAAAGCCTAACAATCGATTGCTCTTTTGAATCAAGCAGTCTTAAATTTAAACCTTTAATATTAAGCAAGAAATCAACTAAGTTTTCTTTAAGCCCCGGAATTGTGGAGAATTTATGTTTTGCTCCTGAAATTTTAACCGATGTAACAGCTGCTCCAGGAATAGAAACCAAAAGCACTCTTCTTAAAGCATTTCCTAAAGTGTGGCCGTATCCCGGCTCTAACGGCTCAATAACAAACTCGCCGTATTCGTCTGTAACGTTTTCTTCTTTAATTTTAAAGATTGGTTCAACCATAGTTTAATATTTTACCATTATCTTGAATAATATTCAATGATCAATTGCAGATCGAATGGAACCTGAACATCTTCCAGCTTTGGCATTCTTTCAAGTTTTCCAATAAAACCCTGTTTCTTAAGGAATGGCAAGATTATTCTCTCTTCATCCTGCGCTAATTCCATTACCGCCGGATTTTTCTTCATCTTATCGGTAATCGTAATTACGTCGCCAACTTTTACCCGATACGAGGGAATCGAAAGTTTTTTCCCGTTTACCAAAATATGCCCGTGAGAAACAAATTGTCTTGACATATATCTGGTTTTTGCAAATCCAAGTCTGTAAACAAGATTATCAAGTCTTGTTTCCAAAAACGCAACGATTAATTCTTTTGTGTCGCCTTTTTCTTTTTGTACCGTATGGATAATATTTTTGAATTGCTTCTCCAAAATTCCATAGGTTGTTTTAGCTTTTTGTTTTTCCCGAAGTTGAAGACCGTACTCCGAAAGTCTTCTTTTTCTTTTCTTGCCATGAATTCCGGGAGGAGTACCTAATCTTCGCATTAAACTCTTTGAGGTTTTATCTAAAAGATTTACTCCTTCTTTTCTTGCTAATCTATGTTTTGGTCCTGTATATCTAGCCATAATTAAATTCTTCTTTTCTTTTCCGCTCTTGGTCCGTTATGCGGAATTGGTGTAATGTCGGCAATCATCGAAATTGACAGTCCGGCTGATTTTATTGCGCGTAGCGCCGAATCTCTTCCCGCTCCGGGTCCTTTAATATAAACTTCTACTGTTCTTATTCCTTTTTCAAGTGCTTTTTTAGCAACACTTTCCACTGCTGTTGATGCTGCGAAAGGAGTTGATTTTCTTGTTCCCTTAAATCCTACTGCCCCGGCGCTGCTCCAACCGACAGTCTCACCCTTATCGTTGGTAATCGTGACTAAGGTATTATTAAAAGTTGCCGAAACATAAACCTTTCCTTTTTCGGAAATGACCAAGGTTGATTTCTTTGCCTTTGTTTTTACCTTTGTTATTTTTGCTTGTGCTTTAGTATCTGCCATATTTTATTTTTATGCTGTCGTTATACCCATTTTTACCGCTGCCTCCTTTTTGATTGCTCCAATCGTTACTCTCTTACCTCTTTTTGTTCTGGCATTTGATTTTGTTCGTTGTCCTCTAACCGGAAGATTTCGGGTATGCCTAACTCCTCTATAAGCGCCAATTTCTCTTAACCTTTTAATATTCCCTTGAATTTCCACCCGAAGATCTCCTTCAACTTTATATGTATCTAAAATATCCTGCAATCTTTTTTGTTCCGCTTCGGAAAGAGTCTTTATTCTTTTTGCCGGATCAATTTCCGATTTCTTTAAAATATCCAAAGCATTTTTTCTGCCGACGCCAAAAAGATAGGTTAAACCTATATCAACTCTTTTTTCGTCCGGTAAATTAACTCCTGCAATCCTCATAATATTTTAACCTTGTCTTTGCTTGTGTCTTGGATTATCACAAACTACCCTTAAGACTCCTCGTCTTTTAATAATTTTGCATTTTACACATCTTGGTTTAACACTCGCTTGAACTTTCATAGTTTTATTTTAGTCTGAACGTGATTCTGCCTTTTTCCTTATCGTAAGGCGTCATTTCGACTCTTACTTTATCTCCGGGGAGAATTTTTATAAAATTCATTCTCATTTTGCCGGATAAGTGACAAAGAACCAAGCCTCCATTACTAAGCTCAACTCTGAATAAGGTGTTAGGCAAAGATTCTCTGACAACGCCTTCCATTTCCATTGATCCCTGATGAGCCATAAAATATAAATCCTAAATCCAAATTGCTTTGGAATTTAGAATTTGTAATAGTAATTATAGCAAACAATCCCAAAAAGAGCAA